>Ga0316363_10000042_pt1 | contig 189681 bp, 157 predicted proteins | sample Sb_taG_3_FD_200459 | JGI IMG/M metagenome (GOLD analysis project Ga0316363, IMG submission 200459) | Peat soil microbial communities from Weissenstadt, Germany - Sb_50d_a_PC metaG (v2) (version 2) | ecosystem: Environmental > Terrestrial > Soil > Wetlands > Peat | place: Germany: Weissenstadt... | reverse complement strand
AGAAGCGCCGCGATGACGGGACCCGCGAGCAAGCAAAACCAAAAGCAAAACCAAAAACCGCCATGAAGGAAAAGACAAAACCAAAACCTTTGCCTTGACATAACCAGCCGTCTCATAGAAGCCGCTGGGCGATGACGTACTCCAAGCCGCGAAGCTGCGCAAGAATGCAGCCCACAGCTTGCCCTGAGCTTGTCGAAGGGGCGCAAGCCGTGGGTGACAAGCGGGAATGAGCCAGCCCCGGAGGGGCGCAAGAAGGACTACGAGCGCGTCCGCATTCTCCTGCAAGACGCGGAGGTTCCCCGCCTCGCGCCCTTCCCGGGCCTCACGCCCGAGTCCCGGAGGGACCGCCGAAAGTAGCCCGCCAGTTCTACTGGCGGGTGGGGGTTGTCGATTATGAATTTCGTGCCCGTAGGCACGACTGAAACTGCGGCTGGCCCATCCCTCGCGCTTTTTGCAGATACCGGCATCCCGGACTGCTGGCTGCATGAACGCCCCACCGTTTCGCAGAGGGTGCGAAAGGATGCCCCACCCGCGGCCTGCGCAAAAAGTTCGTGCACGAACGGGAAGGGCGCGAGTTCCACTCGTGCCGTAAGCCGCGCAAAATCCCTCCGGCTTTAGCCGCTGAGGGAAGTCTGAGTCTTACGAGAGGCCAGCGCCAGTGAATGAGGGCTGGAAGAAGATTTCGTTTCGAGCGCCTGCCGCGTGATCAGCCACGTTGCGCAAACGTCCCCGACGGGGCAGCCTGGGTGTTGCTGATGCCAGAGAGATCAAAAGCCCGGCCACCCGCCAAACCTTGTCATCGGCGCAGCGGTCTCACCCGACCCTTGGGGTCGTAGCTCAAACGGATAGAGTCCGGGGTTCGTACCTCGGGGATACCTGGTCGACCTCTCCAATCGGCCGCTGGTCCTGTCAGACTGGCGGCCAATCTTTTCAGGGCTTTTCGCACTTTGGATTGCAAAGCTACTCCCGTAAGTTGTACGTGTCAAGATAGTAACGCTACAGGTTGTATCCCTTGCAACGACACGCTTGTGATCAGGGCTTCGGTTTTCCTGCTAAGGGAAGCCCGTCACCTCCGTAACCCAAAATTTACAGAAATCTTACTTGCACTTATAGCACATATAGCTTACATTTGCAGCAGATATAGCAGATGTAGCATCTAATCGTTGGTGAAACGATTGGGGTGATAGCTATAAGGCTCATGGAGGAGCGCATGACAACCAAGGAGGAAGCGATGGGCGCTGCTACTGCTGTCCCCATTTCCGATAAGGATCAGCGAGAAATAGCAGACATTTACGAAAAACTACGGACGGCTGATGCAAAGCTTGTGGGGCCGGACGGTAAGACACAAATTCTGCCAAACACGTTGTACTCGTTCCTTTGCACATTGCTTGCTGATTTGAAAGCGGGACATTCAGTAACGATATTGCAAAGCAACGCATCTCTGACAACTGTCGAGGCGAGCAAACTGCTCGGAGTGTCTCGGCAGTTCTTGATCGGTCTCTTGGAGAAGAAGGAAATGCCTTGTCACAAAGTAGGGACCCACAGGCGTTTGTATGCCCGGGATGTGCTGGCCTACAAAGCCAAACGCGATACCGCGCGCACCAAGACGCTGGATGATTTGGCGCGGGCGGAAGCCGAAGAGGGTATCTACGACAGAGTACCCGATGATTTTAAACCAGGACAATGAGTACGCGGCCCTTTTAGATGCCTGTGTGCTCGTACCAATGTGCCTCTGCGATACTCTCTTGCGGCTTGCAGAGGATCCGGCGATGTACCGACCCCTCTGGAGTAGTGAAATACTCAGAGAGGTCGGTGATGCGCTGGAAAGCAAAATTCAGCTCTCACCTGAACAGCGTACTCGACGCATAGACCAGATGACTGCAGCCTTCCCGGAAGCTTCAATTCAGGCTCCTGCGTGCTTGGCCGAGTCGTTGAGTGGAATCCCGGACCACGACGATAGGCATGTCCTGGCTGCCGCAATTTCCGGGCACGCCCACGTCATTGTCACCAATAATGTAAAGGACTTCCCACCAGAATACCTTGCTCAATTCGACATCCTTTGTCACTCAGCCGATGATTTTCTGATTCACCAGTTTCATCTGAATCCCTATCTAGTCCTCGAAAAACTCAATGCTCAAGCCGTAAATATCCGCCGCCGAAGGAAAGATGTCCTCGTGATTCTGAAACTCGTTGCTCCGAAGTTCGTTGCTCTCGCCGAGAGTTTCCTCTAGACGTCCGCGGCATCAACGTTGTGCCGATTGGTCGGTGATAGTTTCCACGCCCACCAGCGCTCCATCCACCACGTCCTCAACCCGCGCGCGCAGCCACTGATTCGCCTCGTGCCGTCCCCGCAGACGCAGCTTCAAATAATTGTCGGTGAGCGCTTCGGTGAACTCACCGCTATCGTCGTGGCCGATCACGTTCAGCGTGATCGCCTCCACCGCCTTACCGACGAACCCGCGCATGAATCCCAATTTCTTTTCCGCCGCCAACTCGCGCAACACGCGATTACGCTCGCGGGCGATGTGCACCGGGACCTGATTCGTCATCGCGGCAGCCGGAGTCCCAGGCCGCGCCGAGTATGTGAACACATGCAGGTAGGTAAACGACAGTTCTTCGATCATCCGGTGTGTGGACTCAAACTCAGCGTCGGTCTCTCCCGGAAATCCGACCATCACGTCGGCGCCAATCGCTGCGGTCGGCATGGCCGCGCGAATCTTCTCGATCTTCTCCCGATAGTGCCACGGACGATACTTCCGATGCATGCGCCGCAACACCGCGTCGCTCCCCGATTGCATGGGCACATGCGCATGCTTGGCAATCCGCGGCGATGAAGCGACGAGCGAGATAAGTTCGTCAGACCAGTCCATGGGCTCGACAGAGGAGATGCGAAGTTTTTCGAGCGCGGTCTCAGAAAGAATGGTGTGAACGAGCGACTCGAAAGTCCCAAGAGCGGCGTCGGACCTCGGACCTCGGACCTCAGGCGTTTGGGTTTGGCTAAGGTCTGGGGTCTGAGGTCTGAGGTTTGGGGTCCGAGGTTTGACGTTCAGATCCCGCCCCCATCGCCCCAGATTAATCCCGCTGATCACGACTTCGCGATACCCGGACTCAACCAGACCATTCACTTCGCGAATGATCTGCCGCATCTCGAGCGAACGGCTCTGCCCCCGAACGTAAGGGATCACGCAAAACGAACAGCGATTGTCGCATCCGTCCTGCACCTTGAGGTTGGGCCGAGTGCGTTCATTGGCCGCATCGAAAACGGGAGCAGCCAGCAGTTCCGTGTGAGCAAAAATGTCGGAGACAAAAATCGAGTTCTCAGTTCTCCGTTCTCGGTTCTCAGTCAGATCGCCGAGAGGGACGAAGCCGCCTCCCTCCGGGGCTAAACGGTTGGGTGAAGAACTTGCTTTTGGGTGGCGCAGCGCTTGAAGCGCTGCGATAACGCCGTTCTCCTCCGCCCGGGCTTTAGCCCCTGAGGTATCGGTGACAATCTCCGCGAGTTGATGTTTGTGCGAATTGCCGATGACGAGACTGACGCCGGGCAGTGCCGCGATCTCCTCCGGAGCGCGCTGCGCATAACACCCCGTCACGACAATTTCCGCCCCCGGATTCTGCCGCCGAACGCGCCGTATCGCCGCCCGCGCATCCTGATCCGCCGCCGCCGTGACCGTGCACGTGTTCAAGATTACGACGGAGGCCTGCCCGGGATTCGAGGCGCGAGCAAGACCACGCTCCTCGAACTGGCGTTCGAGAGCAGCGCCGTCCGCCTGCGTGGCGCGGCAACCGAAGTTCTCTACGTAGTATCCGGGCACATCCCTATGGTAGCGCAGAGTTCGCGTCACCAACAGAAAGCAGAGTCAAAAGCCGCGGGCAAGAGTGCCCGCGCTACACTTTCTGCGGGTTGCCCTCACGCCGAAGCCGCCGTCCTCCGGCTTTGAAAACATTCACGGCAAAAGACGGGACGGCCTTGCGTGGGACGGAAGGGGACGGTGGTTTGCTTTCCGCATCCCGAGCAGGTGGCCTGGGTCTCGACCTTGGTGTAGCGGTAGTTCTGTCCGGGCGCAGGAGGCGCGCCGAGAATCGAGACCCGCTTGGTCTTACAAGCCTTGCAACGCTTGGGCTCGTTCTTGAATTGCTTGTCGTGAAAGAAAAGCTGTTCTCCGGAGGTGAAAACAAAATCACCCCCACAGTCGATACACTTCAGCACCTTGTCCTGAAATTCCATCTGAGGATGGCTCCCTTCAGCCCGTTTCCGCGCGCCCACCCGCGGGGAAAGAACTGCGGTGGTCGGAGAGAATACAGGTCGTCTACATCCCCCTCGTACAACCCCTGGACTCGGCCCGTCACGCTCCTAGAACGGAGCGTGGGTACAAACTATCGTGCTTGGATGCCGGAAGACTTATGAATATAAAATCATCCCTGTTCGAGGCTCAACGTGGTGGGGGCCAGATCAAGCAGAGCCGCCCCGGGAAGGAGCGGCTCTTTCATGCTTCAGTGCTGCGTCCTTCAGTCTTGTTCTTTGCGAGTCTTCTTGCGGGCTCGTTTGCGAGCGAGCGCGGCTTTCACGCGCTTTTTCTCGCCGGGCTTCAGGTAGAAGGAGTGGCGCTTGACCTCCTTGATAATGTCTTCCTGTTGCACCTTACGTTTGAAGCGGCGCAGAGCGTTCTCGAGGGACTCACCCTCTTGAAGCCTAACTTCTGCCAAACTGACACACCCCCAGCCTTGTCCGGTAGGACCGAATAGTTATTACAAGGATTCGACCCTAAGTCAAGAGGAAGGGTGCAAATTTCTGGACAAGGATTGCAGATAAGGATTTCCAGCCGACGAGAATGGAAGCTCATTTTGAGACGACTAGGGGTTGGGGAGACAGGAAATCGGGTCCCGCGCCCACCTCAGGTTGCTCCAAATTTGACTAACTACTCAAGGAAGAACAGGAAGGTGATGGCACTAGCCAGCGTCGCAGGAAGAGGCGAGTCCGCGGAAAGCGAAGGCGCCAGTAGATGTCGTAGACGGTGATCAAGTAGACGGCTACGTCGGAGTATTCCAACCGGGTCGGCTCGCGCGGCCTTCCGTACAATGCTGGCATGGTGGAAGCGAGAACCAGCTTGAGCGCGACCTTGTCGAAGGTCGCTATTTTTTCCGGACTCAGCGAGAGCGAGCTGACTTATCTTGCCCAGCATGCCGTGCAGCGTCACTACCGTCCGGGTGAAATTGTGTTCACCGAAGGCCAGACATGCGCCGGGATGTACGTCGTTGAATCCGGACATGTCCGCATCTTCAAGACCTCGATCAACGGGCGCGAGCAGGTCTTGAACATAGATGGCCCGGGAAGCTCTGTTGCGGAGTTGCCGGTCTTCGACGGTGGGAACTACCCGGCGTCGGTGGCGGCGGTCGACGACGCTGTACTGCTTTTCGTCAGCAAGCAGGATTTTCAATCGCTATGCCTGACCCATCCGCAAGTTGCCTTAAAGGTTCTGCGCGTCGTCGGTGCGCGCTTGAGGCGGTTAGTAGGGATCATTGAGGAACTTTCATTTACCACCGTGCGGCATCGCCTGGCGGCGTTCTTGTTGCGTTCGGCGCAAAAAGAGGGGAAGCAGACGCCTGCTGGCACGGAGATCCTCCTGCCGGCGAGCAACCAGGAACTGGCTTCACAGATTGGAACCGTTCGCGAACTCGTGTCCCGCAACCTCAGCCGGCTCCAGGCCGCGGGCCTGATTCAGATGGATGGTCGGACAGTTCTGATTTTGAACCTCAAAGCGCTCGAGGCCGAACTCGAAGGCGCAGAATAGCGCTCGCAATCCCCGCAACTTTATTCTGACCTGCCGTGACAAATGTCACAGGCGTAGGTGTGGTCCGCACGTATGGTGAGACCGTGGGCAGCGATCGTGAAACGTCAAGCCGCAAGGAGAAGAATCATGAGTCTGAGTGCAACCAAGACCGTACGCGAACTGGCAGTGGAAATTCCCAACGCCACGCGCGTCTTTGAAAAGTTTGGAATCGATTACTGCTGTGGCGGGAAGAAGCCGTTGGACGAGGCCTGCCGCGCTGCAAACCTGCCGGTCAACGACGTGATCGAGGCGCTGGAAACTGCCGCCAGTCCGGCTGATCGCCCCGGGTACGACCTGCCTTCTGGTTCCTTGACCGAGTTAATCGACCACATCGTCAAGACGCACCACAAGTTCACGCGTGATGAAATCGCCAGGTTACAGAAGCTGCTGGAAAAGGTCTGCTCTGTCCACGGGAAGAACCATCCCGAATTGCTGGCGATTCAGGGCACATTCCACGGTCTCGCGCAGGAACTCACTCTGCACCTGATGAAAGAAGAAAATGTGTTATTCCCCTACATCATTCGCATGGAAGAAGCGGTATTGCAGAATGATCCGGTGCTGCCTCCGCCGTTCGGCACGGTGCAGAATCCAGTTCGCATGATGATGCAGGAACACGACGGCGCCGGCGATGCATTGCGCCAGATCCGTTCCGCCAGCACCAATTTCACCGCGCCACCAGAGGCTTGCGTCAGTTATCTCACGCTGTATCGGGCGCTGGAAGCGTTTGAGGCCGATCTGCACCAGCATATCCACCTCGAAAACAACATTCTCTTCCCTCGTTCGATCGCGATGGAAGAGCGGACGCTCACAGCCGTCCGCTAGAGATCGACTCTCCACTCAAAGGGCGCGGGCATGATCGCCCGCGCCTCGCTTTTGCGCCAGCTACGATCCGAGATACAACACGTGGACGTAGGTTCCGAGCCTCACGTTGTAGGCCAAGTAATAGCCGTCGTGGTCTGGATCTTCGTAGATAACGACGTCGTCGCTATCCCAAAGCCAGTCGTTGCAGAATCCGAGGTCATAGGGAGCAACGCTGAAATAGAAGCCTCCGAACCAGAAGCGGTTGGGGCCGCCGCCGCCGAGATGCCAGCGGTGGTCGCGGCCGAATCCGCCGGTAAAGCGTCCGTGCTCCCAGGGATGATCGACGTGGTAGTGGAGATCGTCGCGGCCCGTATCGTGGCCGATCCACTTGCCGTTGGAGTGGACGTGGGGAGCATCGGGATGTCCGGCTTTGTCGTTGAAATGACGGTTCTCCTGAACCGGGTGCGGAGTGCGCACGGGCGCGGGACCGTGGGCGGGAATGTGTCCACCGCCGCCGACTCCACGATGCTGCGCGAAGGTGGAGAGGGAAAACAGCAGGCTGAATGCGAGTAGTCCGAGGATTTTCTTCATCTTGAGCCTTTCTCCGGACGCCCCTTTTCTTATTGTTTTAACCCAAAAGTCAGTGGTTTGTCGCGGGCCGGTGGGGCAGGCGTATCGCCTTGGGGAAGAAGGCCTTTTGGGCGTTCTCACCAGATTCTGTTCGGGCCGATCTTGGAAGCAACGTCAAATGCAGAAACAACAGCAAAGTCAAAAGCAGCGGGCAGGAGTGCCCGCTCCACACGGGCCCTGGGGGACAGCCGGGGCGGCTGTCCACGTAGGCCTAGTAGATAAACTTCAGGGCCAACTGGATTTGTCTTGGAGCATAGGCTGCATTGGGCTTCATGAAATTGTTGGGCAGCTGATAGTAACCGGGGAAGGGTGCGACGTTTGCCGTGACAGAGCTTTGTACGAAGGTGGTCGACGTGGCGACCATGCCGTTTGAAGTGATGGCGACGCGCTGGTTGTCGCGGTTGAACAGGTTGAAGGATTCGGCAACCAGGTTGAGTTTGTAGCGCTCGGTGAGGCGGATCTTTCGGGTGATGCGGAGGTCGGCGGTGGCGTAGTCGGGGCCGGTGAAAGCGTTGCGGCTGTAACCGGGGAGACGGTCGTTGAGGTCGTTGCCGTCCTGGTTGGGATCGCCGGAGACGGTGGCGTTGACGGGGCGTCCGGTGCCGTAGTTGACGACCGTCGAAAACTTCCAGTCGTTGAAGACGTGGCCGAGAAATTCGTGGCCGCGGTGAAACGGGCGCGGCTCGGCGGAAAAGGCCGCGACGATGCGATGGCGCTGATCGGTGACGCTGGGGCCGCGCTCAGCATTGGGGTTGTAGGAGTTTTGCACGGTGGCGGGCTGTCCGGCGACGAGGGCGTCCTGGCCGTCGTCGATGGCGTGAGCGTAGGTGTAAGAGAGACGCAGATAGGTGCCGCGAGCGACCCGGCGGTTGATGGAGAGCGTGGCTCCGTTGTAATAGCTGGATGCGGCGCTCTGGAACTCGTTGATGGCGCCAAGTTGTGCGATGGGGCGGCCGAGCGGGTTGATGCACGGGGGCCAGGGGCAGTTGAGGGTGCGACTGAATTGCCAGGTGGCAAAGGAATCGACGGTGTAGTAGCCGCCCTGGAAGATGGATCCGGTGGAATCGAAAATGGGATAGGTCAGGGCGGTGGGCGGTGGGAGATTCACATCGAGCGCGCGGATCAGATGTTCGCCGCGAACGTTGAGCAATGAGACGGCGACAGTGGTGTGGCCTGCGACTTCCTTTTCCAGCGTAAGGCTGGATTGCTGCACGCGCGGGGTGACGAAGTTGGTGGCGAAGGCGGAGACACTGTTCGTGATGCCTTGGGTGAATCCGGCGGGCAGCGAGCAGTTGGCTGCGTAGAGCGGGCAACTCACCAGGGGATTGGGATAGGTGGGAAAGACCTGGTGATCGTAGTAGTTCGTATTGTTGAGGAAGAGGCTGGCATCGGTGATGCCGTTCTCAGTCTGGATGACTGAGTTGTAGATCTGCGGAATGCGCACGTAGAAGATGCCGTATCCGGCGCGGACTACGAGGGGATGCGCTTTGCCGAAGGAATAGGCGAGTCCAGCGCGAGGAGCGAAGTTGTACGGCTGGAAGGGAACCTTGCCTGAGGGCGGGAAGAGCGGGTTAGAGAGGAGACCCGCGGTGGTGAAAGTTTGCAGGTCCCAGCGCACGCCGAGATTCACGGCCAGGCGGTTGGTGACGCGGATCGTATCCTGGGCGAAGGCGGCGTATTCGTTGGTGTTGGGGCGCGAGGTGGCGCTGCCGAAGTTCTGCAGATAGTAGTGCGGAATTTCGTGAGCGTAGGCGCGGAGAGGAGTGAGTGGGAGTCCGGCTTCCAGGGGCTGGAAGGTGAAGGGATTGACCTTGATGGGATAGAAAAGATATTCGCCACTCTGCTGGCTGGGGAAGAAATCGTGAATCCAGGTGAGAAGGCCGTCGCCGCCGAACTTCAGGGAATGGCGGGAACCGTCGAAGCTGAGAGTTTCGGCGAGGTGCAGGCGGTGCTCGCGGGTCTGGCGGGGAAGAAGGTTGGAGCGTCCCATGCCGTCGAGGATGGTGGGAATTTTGACCAGTACGTCGCTGGTGTTGCTATAGGACTGCTGGAGGTCGCGTGAGAACTGGGCGCGGAGATGGCTGATCCAGCGCTGCGAGAGGCCGGAGGTGAGCGAGAGCGATCCGGATTCGGTGGAGACGACCTCCTGGCCATTGTTGCTGATGGAGTCGTAGGTGACGGGGCTTGCCGGGTCGAGGAAGACGTTGTTCGATCCCCAGTAGCGCGTGGTATTCACGCGCAGCGCGAGTTGGTGATGAGGCGTGAGGTTGATGTCGAGCTTGGCATAGGAGGAGTTGCCGATTTGTCCTGCGGGATATTCCCCGGCGAGTGAGGTGAGTTGCGCGGCGGCGGCGAAGACCAGGGCTTCATCGCTGGGCTCATAGTCGCTGGGAGTGTAGGGTCCGGTGCCGAGTTGAGGAACAACCTTAGAGCTGCCGTCGAGGAATTCGACGACGTTGGGGACGTGGAAGATGTGCTGATCGAATCCGGCGAAGAAGAAAATCTTATTGCGCTTGAGCGGGCCGCCGATGGTGCCTCCGACTTGCTGCTGGCGATTGTGGGGCTTGAAGGCGAGAAAGGGATTCGAGGCGCCGAAGGAGCTGTCGCGCAGATAGTAGAACGCGGTGCCATGCACGTGATTGGAGCCGGATTTCGTCGCGACGTTGACGACGGCGCCGCCGGATCGTCCGAGTTCGGCGCCATAGGCATTGGTGGAGACGCGAAACTCCTGCACAACTTCGGTAGAGAACTGATAAGGGGCGCGGTAGCGTCCACGGGCCTGGGCGAAGAAAGCGTTGTTGAAGTCGAGGCCGTCGACGAGGAAGCTGTTCTGGAATCCGCGAATGCCGCCGAAGGAAAGGTCGCCGTTCGTGGCGGAAGTGAGTCCGCGGGGATCTTGCGTGACGCCGGGCGAGAACAGAGCGAGATCGGAAAAGCGGCGGCCGTTCAGGGGGAAATCGTTGACGGCGCGTTCGTCGAGGAGCGTGGAAACGGCGCTGGGCTTGGTTTCGACGAGGTTGGGCGCAGCGGAAACGGTGATGTTCTCATGGACTCCTGCGATGGTGAGGCGGAATTCAAGTTCGGCGGCGCCCCCGACGTCCACGTGCAACTGGGGCGTGACCTGCGGCGACATACCTTCGGCGACGACGCGAGCCGAGTAATCTCCCGGTGGCAACAAATCGAGCGCGAAGCGGCCTTCGGCGTCGCTGGTGGCGGTATAGCGCGTGCCGGTCGCCGTGTTGACGACGACAATCGAAGCCTGGGGAACAAGGCCGCCGGTGGAATCTTGCACGGTGCCGCGGATGGATCCGGTGGCAGAGTCCTGGCCGTACAGGCGGATCGGACCGGGCAGCATGATCAGAGAGAGGATGAGAGCCAGAAGAAAAAGAATGCGCGTCGAACTCATAAGGTCGCCCCTGCGTGAAGATCGTTGTCTCGTGAAATCAGCTCGGAGGGATGACCCGGCGCGCGTTAACCGGACGCGAGGCGGGAAAACCCGCGGAGAAGTGCCGGAGGACGCACCCTAGTAATGCGCGGCCGGAAACTTCTCCGCGAGAAAAGGAGAACCATTTTTTGTATAGCATGAGGAGGAAGAAGAGTTCAGTGATGGGGCGGACTCTTTTTTGGGATGAGTTCCGGAGTGGGAAAGGCAAAAAAGCAATCACCACGAAGGACACGAAGGGCGCGGAAGAGTTCCGGGTCGATCCTGAACAGAGAACTTGGTCGAGTTTCACTCGATCGGACAGCCGAGGGCGGCTGTCCCCACATGGGGCTCTCGTGGTATTTTCAATTTCCTTTCGAAATAGAATGATTCGATCTTATAAGGGTGTGCAGCCGACGATTCCGGCGAGCTGCTATGTCGACGAGTCGGCGCAGATCATTGGCGATGTGGTGCTGGGCGAGCATGCCTCGGTGTGGATGAATGCGGTGGTACGCGGGGACGTACATGAGATCCGCATTGGGGCTCACTCCAATGTGCAGGACAACAGCGTGCTGCACGGGATGAAGCAGCAGTGGGGCGTGTATCTCGGGGAGTACGTCACGGTGGGGCATTCGGTGGTGCTGCATGGATGCGTGATTGAGGACCGGTGTTTGATCGGGATGGGGACGATCATCTTGAACGGCGCGCGGATTGGGGCGGGGTCGATTATCGCGGCGGGGACGCTGATTCCGGAGAAGACCGTGGTCGAGCCGGGGTCGCTGTGGATGGGTTCGCCCGGAAAATTCCGGCGGAAGCTGGAGGCGTCGGAAGAGGAGATGATTCTGCGGTATGCGCGGAATTATTTGGGATACAAGGATGAGTATTTGCGGGAACGGTGAGTACCGAGTACCGAGTACCGAGTACCGAGTACGGAGTACGGAGTACCGAGAATTGTCATCCTGAGCGGAGCAAGACTGTGAGCGAAGCGAACCGGCTGGGCGGAGTCGAAGGATCCCTATTGGCCCGTCGCCACCCAGAATGCGTCAAGGCGTTCTCACCGTTCCGCTGACGCGGCGGAATGTTGCGAGAGAACTCCCTGATAGGCTGGTAGGACTGCCGGAGTGATAGGGGTCCTTCGACTACGCGCGCTCATTCGAGCGCGCTTCGCTCAGGATGACAACGCTTTTTTAGAATGGAAACGGAAAAGTGAGAACTGAATGATTAAGGCTGTGCGAGGGACGCGGGATCTTCTGCCGCCGGAGACGGCGCTGTGGAATTTTGTGGAGGCGGCGGTGCGGGATGTGTTCCGCGCTTACAACTTTCAGGAAATTCGTACTCCGATCTTCGAGGCGACGGAGTTGTTCGCGCGCGGGGTCGGGGAAGAGACAGATATCGTCGCGAAAGAAATGTACACCTGGGAGGACGCCAAACCTGAGGAGCAAATGGCAAATGGTTGGCTCCGGCGGCAGTCGTTGATTTTCAGGAACGCCTTGCCCTCTCTATCAAAGGATCGTCCCCGATGGGTCGTTGAAACTCGCGACACCGTTTTCCCTTTGGAAGCAGAGATCGCTCCGAGAATAACAACTCTTGAACGTCTCCAGAGTTTCTCGCGTCTGGCGCGAGAAGTTCGCCCAAATGTGCGACCTCTGTTGCTTCACTCCACTGATTTCGCGATAGGTGAGCAATTTCGAGTTGAGGCAGAACGATTAGGGGTCGAGCTTGTAGGAATCGAGGTTGACCCACCACAAAGGCTCACGCTGCGTCCGGAGAATACGGCTGGCGTGGTGCGCGCGTACATCGAACACAAACTCTGGGATCGCGGGCTGAACAAGCTTTATTACATCGGGCCGCAGTTTCGGAGGGAGCGGCCGCAGAAGGGGCGGTATCGGCAGTTTTATCAGATTGGGGCGGAAGTGATTGGGCCAGCGTCGGCTGGGAGTGAGTCTCCGGCGCGGGATGCGGAAGTGCTGGAGATGCTGGCTACCCTGCTCGACCGGCTCGGCATCACGGACTGGAATCTCGAGTTGAATTCTGTGGGCACGCCCGCGGACCGCGTCCAGTTCAACGAGGCGCTGCGCAAGGCGCTCGATCCAGTGAAGGAAAAGATGTGCGGCGACTGCCAGCGGCGGGCGGTGACGAATCCGCTGCGCGTGTTTGACTGCAAGGTGCCGGAGGATCAGCCGATCATCGAGACGCTGCCGCGCATCACGCAGTTTCTGGGCGAAGATTCCCGCAAGCACTTCGACGCGGTGCAGGACATTCTGAGGTCCGTGGGGGTCGAGTTTCACACAAACGACCGGCTGGTGCGCGGGCTCGATTACTACACGCGGACGGCGTTCGAGTTCACGCACGGGGCGCTGGGGGCGCAGAACGCGATCCTAGGCGGCGGGCGGTATGACGGGCTGTCGGAGGCGCTGGGCGGGCCGTCGGCGCCGGGGATTGGGTTTGCGATTGGGGAGGACCGTCTGGTGATGTCGCTGAAGGAAACGGCTGAGAGCGTGCTGCGCAGGCCGGACGTGTATGTGGCTCCGCTGGGCGCGGGGATGAACGGCGAGGCGGCGCGGCTGGCGCGGGAATTGCGGCGGCACGATATGGTGGTCGAGTTGGGAGATGACGGCTTCCGGCTGAAGAAATCGTTTGAGGCGGCGACGAAGGCGGGGGCGAAGTACATCCTGATTGTGGGTGAGAATGAAGTCAAGACGGATGCGTTTGCGTTGAAGAATCTGGCGACGGGGGAGCAGGTTTCGGTTCCGCGGGCGGAACTCGTGCAGAAGATTCGGGCGTAGGGCGGATTTCAGACTTTCGATTTCCGATTCGCGGTTTTGAAGAGTCAAAATCCCCACCCCTTCGGCTTCGCTCAGGGCAGGCTCTCTCGCAAAAAACGCGAGAAGGGTGGGGCACCCGCTCAGAAACGGGGCACCCGCTCAGAAACGGGGTACCCGCCGAGAAAAGGGGCACCCGGTTGAGGAGTAGCAGTGGCGAAAGCTTATCCAGAGATTAACGAAACGCTGCGGCAGTTTATCCAGGCGCAGTCGGTGTTTTTTGTGGGTTCGGCACCGCTGGACGCGGGTGGACACGTCAACGTTTCACCGAAGGGGTTGGACACGTTTCGATTCCTGGGACCGAGGACGGTTGCGTATCTCGACATCTTTGGGAGTGGAGTTGAGACCATTGCTCACTTGCGCGAGAACGGGCGGATCGTGGTGATGTTCTGCGCGTTTCAGGGCGCGCCAAAGGTCTTGCGGCTGCACGGGCTGGGGCGGGTTGTGGAACCGCACGAGGCGGAGTTCGCGGCGCTGCGGGAGCACTTTCCCGTCTGTGAAGGCACGCGTGCCATTATTACCGTCGAGGTCACCCGCATTAGCGACTCTTGCGGCTACGGCGTGCCTCTGCTCAAGTATGAAGCGGAGCGGCCGGATCTACCGGCCTGGTGTCGCAAGCGTGGGACGGAAGGTCTGAAGATTTATCGGCAGGAGAAGAACCGGCGGAGCATTGACGGATTGCCGGGTGTTGCGGAGCCGGGTGTTGCGGAGCAATGATCGATTTGATCTATCGTCCGATGGAGGGGCTGATGAGGAATTGCTTGGTGGCGTGCCTGGTTTTCTTGTTCCTTGGCTGCACCGTGAGTGCACAAAGCGCGAATGTGCCGGCGAAGTCCTTGACTCCGCTGGAGCAGACGCTGATGGACGCCGAAAAGAGTTTTGTGGCAGCGGCGAAGAAGGGCGACGTCGCGTTTTTCAAGAGCACGCTTACGGACGATTTTTCGTTCGTCGCGTTCGACGGCCAGTTGTACAGCCGGCAAGACATGCTGGACCAGTTCGCGGGCGGCGGAGTGGATTTGCTGCCATACGACATGAAGGTCGTGACGGCGGGCGATGGCGTTGCGATTGTGACTTACGATGTGGTGCTCCGCGTACCGGCGGCGGAGGATCAGGGGCCACCTCCGCGGTATCAGCACTTCAGCACGGTGTGGGTGAAGCAGGGGGACGTATGGAAGATGAAGTTTCAGCAGATGTCGGTGTCGCATTGGGGAGACTGGTAGGGAGCACAATTGTTGATTGTTGATGAAATCCGCGTGGAACAATCCGCGTGAACAAGGGTTGACGCGCCCTAGCGGTGAGGCTACTATGTCGCCGCAGCCACAGCTGCTGTTCAATCGATAGTCAACAATCAGAAATCAACAATCGCGATCTACGAGGGACACTATGAAGACTCTAGCAAAGGTCTCTGCAGTATGGCTGGTGTTGGTGGCTACGGCGGTGGCGCAGATGGAAATGCCAAAGCCGGGGCCGGAGCATAAGAAACTCGATATCTTTGCCGGTTCGTGGACGCTGGAGGGCGACATGAAGCCGGGCCCGATGGGTCCGGGCGGCAAGATGACGGAGAGCGAGAAGTGCGAATGGATGGAAGGTGGCTTTTACCTGGTCTGCCATTCGGACTTCAAGAGTTCGATGGGCAACGGGTCCGGCATCTCCGTGATGGGATACTCTGCTGACGAGAAGTCTTACACGTATCGCGAGTTCAACAGTTGGGGAGAGTTCGACGACTCCAAGGGTTCGATCGATGGCGACACTTGGACTTGGACCAGCGATGAGAAGATGGGCGGGATGTCGATGAAGGGCAAGTTCACCATGAAGATTACCTCGCCGACAACGTATAACTTCACGTTCGAAATGTCGCAGGATGGAACGAAGTGGACGACCGTGATGGATGGGAAAGCGACCAAGGGGAAGTGATGGCGCTGGCTCGATGGCATTTCGAAGTCGGCCACTGAAGATGTGCTGGCAAGAGACGTTGCAAGCAACGTCTCTACAGGAGAGAACACATGAATCGTAGGGCGTTCCTTGTTCCCGTAACAATTCTGTTTGCCGTTTCTGTCTGGGCGCAGATGGCGCCCAAGCCGGGAGCCGAGGTGAAGAAGCTTGACTACTTCGTCGGGACCTGGACGACGGAAGGGACCATTGCGCAGGGTCCGTGGGGGGCGGGCGGAAAATTCAGTTCGAGCGAGACCTCGGAATGGATGCCGGGCAACTTTTTCGTCACTGGACACTCGGACTTCAAGATGCCACCGGAGGTCGGCGGAGACGGCAAAGAAACCTCGATCATGGGGTACGACACGGACCAGAACCTGTATACCTATGACGGCTACAACAGCCAGGGACGGCATGAATCGTCGAAGGGCACGGTCAGTGGCGATACCTGGACATTTACGAGTACAGCGAATTACGGCGGGCAGGACATCAAACAGAAGATGACAATGAAGATCCTGTCGCCTGCGAGTTACAGCATGAAGTTCGAAATCTCGATGGATGGCACGAACTGGATGACGTTCATGGAGGGGAAGGCGACGAAGAAGTAGAGCGTCTGGAATTTTGGAGTGGAGGCTTCAGCCGCGGGGCTGGAGCCTTTTTGTTTCTGCGCCAAAGGCTTGGTGACGCGACACGCTGGTAGTACGATTGAACCGTGGCGGTGAGTCATCATGAAAAGGATCAATCTCTTTCTTGCGCTGGTGCTCGGGTCGGGACTGGTGAGCACAGCGGCAGCGCGCGGTCAGGACGCCAAGCCCTCGGGTGACGCGGGGGCGAAGGCAGGGCAGCAGGCCCCGGCGCAGGACAAGGATGCGAAGGGCGGGACCGCGTATTCGGGGATGTACACGTTCCTGAGAGAAGGCGAGTTTGTGCAAGTGACGGTGGAGGATGAAGGACACGTCACGGGATTCATTTCGCGCTTCGGCGATGGAGAGAGCGACAAGGGAGCGTTCCTGGATCAGTTCTTCAAGTCTGGAAAGCTAGACGGGAACAGGTTGAATTTCACCACGGAGATTGTCCATGGGGTGGCGTTCGATTTCAAGGGGACGATCGAGCGCGGCGAGGGGAAGAATCCGGGGGATGAGGCCTATTTCGTGCTCAAGGGCACGCTGACGGAGAACGCGAGCGACGTGAACAAGAAAGTGACGTCGCACTCGCGGGAAGTGGCGTTCAAGATGTTTCCGCAGGATGCCGCGCCGGCGCCGGTGGTGCGGAAATAGTACCGAGTTGCGAGTACCGAGTACCGAGATCAGTTCTCAGTTCTCAGTTCCAGATGCCTGGGGCGGGTTTTGGTTGGGAGCGACTTTCTTGGGAGGTCGGACAGGAAGGCTCTACGCAGCGCGGAGCTTCTCCTCTGTCGGTGTCGGTACTCGCGACTCGGTACTGAAGCTACTGTCCCGCGCGAATCGGGGAGAGGTTCAGACGACCGGGGGCTTTCTTGCGGGAGCCTTCCTGGCCATAGACGAGATCGGGGCTGCCGTCGGAGTTCGACGACGCTTCGGCTAAAGTCGCTGCCAGGGCGCGATAGGAGCGACTGATCTCGGGGCCGTCCTGCAGGACTACCGGGGTGCCGTGGTCGATTGCCGGTGAGACCGATTGGAAAGCGTTGGGAACTTTCCACAAGACTTTGCAGTTGGTGACCTGCTCGACATCTTCGTCGGTGAATCCGGGAATCTTCTTGTAGCGATTCAGCACAATGCGCAGACGGTCGCGTCCGGTGCCTTCCTCCAGGAAGGCGTGAATGCGGCCGGCGCTCCAGAGGGAAACCACGTCGGTCTGCGCGACCACCAGCACGGCATTGGAAAGATCGGAGAGCAGGCGGGTCGTGGGATCGAGACGGCTCGAGGCGTCGACCACGACGAAGCGGTAGTGATTCACCAGCAGATCAAACAGGCGCGCCAGTTCGCCGGGCGTGGGTTCTGTGGGATAGGGCTGCTGCGGTCCGGCGAGAAGATGCAAGCCTTCCTTCGTCGGGGTCATAAGGCCATCGAGCAATGAGACGTCGAGGCGGTGAAGGTTTTGGAGGGCGTCGAGAACACCGAATTGCGGCCGCAAATTTAGATGAAGAGCGGAGTGGCCGATGGGGGCGAAGTCCACCAGAACCACGTCGCCGTGGGACTGCTGCAGCGCAACGGCGGTGTTGACGGCGGAAGTGGTGCAGCCCGCGCCTCCCTTGGCGCTGAGAAAAGTGAAGACCTTGGCTTTGCCCGCTCCGCCGGGAGTACGAGTACGGGCCGAACTGAAGCGGGTCAGAGCTTCCAGCAGAGGCTCAGAGCCCGCGGCATGATCGAGGTATTCGCCGGCGCCTGCACGCATGGCGGCGACGATGTTGGCGGGTTTCGTCATCTCGCCATTGGCGAAGATGGCGATCTGCAAGGTGGTGGCGCGAATCAGCTCGATGGTGCGGATGGCGCGCTGGGAATCCTGAGTGGGAACATCGACGACCACCACTTCGGCGCGCGAATCCTGCAGCTGGCGAAGGATGGCGTCCGTGGGGCCGGCGGGAAAACCGACATGGCTAAACACGGCGCGTCCCAGGCGCGTTTCTTCCAGACGGGTTTGCAGCGCGGATAAATGTTCCCGGTCCTCGGTCAGGAGGGCGACGGCGATCCCATGCATAGCGCGGTTCTCGCTGATTTCTCTCGGTGTCTGCATGTTAGAAAGAGAACGTACTCTCCGCCAAGTGACCTAGGTAATGGACCACAACTGTGCCGGCACGCGACGCGCGCAAAAACTCGAGACGCGCAACACCATCATGGGCGGCTGGGGGGAAATTGCACAACGAAGAAGAGCTCCGAGGCCGTTCGCCTCTAATACAAACAATTGTAAGCCAAGACCGGTGAGGTTGGAAAGCCGAATATACGAGGCTCGAAAAATGACCCGGTGCCACTAAGAAAACGGCAAGGATGCGGCAAGGCGACGCGCGGAAGTGCGGCCGTCAGATCAGCCTAGGACGGGGCGGGCGGAAGAATGGGCCATGGGTTGGTCTTCCTCGTGGGGGTCGTGGTGAGAGTGCAGTGCCGAGACGCGCGCGAAAGACGACGAGTCGGCGGATTCCGGCAGATACTCGTAGCCTTCGAGGCGGACGGCGACTCCGATCTTGGTCTCGGCGCGGGTTGGGCTCGATGAATCTTGAGCGGACGTGACTGGTTTCACCACACGTAAGACGCGACCCCGGCAGCGCACGCGCATGTTTTCGCCCAAGGTGATTTCGGAGGGCATCCGGAGGGTGATTTCGATTTCGGTGCCTTCCCGCAGCGGCGCATCGGTAAAGAAGAAGACCCCGCGCGAACTGAGATCCTGGGTGAAGCCGACGCCCTCAATGGAGGCCGCAGGCTGGCGAAGAGAAAGCGGGAGAAGGTACAGGAATCTTTGTCCCACACGGCGTTCAACTCGAACTGGAAGAGTGGTCATGGTAGTGTCACTTCCTTCGCCGAATCGCCGGGGGAGCGCAGGCGCTACTGTAGCTCACGGCGGGCGGAATGAGAAGTTACAAGTTAGTTACAGCGAGCGAATCATTCCCAAATTGGTCATACAGTTGCACTTGGAGGGTACAGCGGGAGCGCGAGTGGCGGGTGTGGAGGAGACGGGGCTGTGGAAAAGTCGGGTGCGCACCGTGCGTGGTGAGGCAGGTTCGTCGAGTGCCAGCGATATAGTGGTGCCGCGTACGGTATGGCATCATCAAAGAAGCGAACGTGGCTGAGTCGAAGAATCCCATTCCAGAAAATCCATCCGTGAGCGTCGCACAGACGACGGAGCGTCGCAGACTGCACTGGCAGGCCGCGGGACGAGCGCTGCGGCATCGCAACTTCCAGCTATTTTTCAGCGGACAACTGATTTCGCTGATCGGCACGTGGATGCAGACGGTGGCGCAGTCGTGGCTCGTCTACCGGCTGACGGGATCAGGGTTGAAGCTGGGTGCGGTGGGATTTGCCAGCCAGATCCCGGTGTTTCTGTTTGCGCCCATTGGTGGGATTGTCGCGGATCGCAGCAATCGCAAGCATGTAGTGATCGCGACGCAAGCCGCGTCGATGCTGCTGGCGTTCGTGCTGGCCGCGCTTACCCTGACGCACAGAGTACATGTGTGGCACGTCTTTGTGCTGGCGGCGCTGCTGGGCGTGGTGAACGCATTTGACATCCCTGGGCGCCAGTCGTTTCTGGTGGATATGGTGGGCAAGGAAGATTTGATGAATGCCATCGCGCTGAATTCTTCCATGTTCAACGGAGCGCGCGTGATTGGGCCGGCGGTCGCGGGTGTTCTGGTGGCGAGGCTGGGCGAAGGCTGGTGTTTTTTCGCCAATGGGGTGAGTTACATCGCGGTGATCGCCGGATTGATGCTCATGAATGTACACGCACCGGCGCGGGTTTCGGCGAAGACGTCGCCGTGGGAGCACATCCTCGAAGGATTCCAGTTCGTGAACCGGACGGCGCCGATTCGAGCGCTGCTGGTGCTGCTGGGGGTGGTGAGCGTGACGGGCATGCCATACGTGGTGCTGATGCCGATTTTTGCCGACAAAATCCTGCATCGCGGCGGGCAGGAATTTGCGTCTCTGATTGGATCGCACGATCTGGGCGCGGTGCGGCTGGGCATCCTGATGGGCGCGGCCGGCGTAGGCGCGCTGCTGGGGGCACTGACGCTAGCCGTGCGTTCGGGTGTGAAAGGACTCGGAACCTGGGTCACGGTGTGCTGCGCGGGCTTTGGCGTAAGCCTGATGCTGTTTGCATTTTCGAAATCGTTCTGGCTGTCGGTGCTGCTCCTGTTGCCGGTGGGATATTTCATTATGCTGCAGATGGCGTCGTCGAACACGCTGATCCAGGTGATGGTGCCGGACGCGCTGCGCGGGCGGGCCATGGCCGTGTATTCGATGATGTTCATGGGGATGGCGCCCATTGGAGCGCTGCTGGGGGGCGCGTTGTCGGACCGGCTGGGCGCGCCGCTGACGGTGGCGATTGGCGGCCTGGCGTCGGTGATGGGCGCGTGGTGGTTTGGGTTGCAGTTGCCGAAGATTCGCGCCGAGGCAAGGCAGTTGATCATCGCGCAGGCGATGGCGGGCGGTGAACCGTCGGAAGAGATGACGGCGGGAGTCGTTGATGAGTAGGCGGATTCTCGTCAGGGTGTGGTCTGCGTAGTGAAAGGTAATGATCTATTTGCGAAGCGCGCTGCGGCCGATTGCGACCAGAAAGATTGCGCTTTTTCCCCGGGCGTGGGGTGAGAAGAAGTTGACGACATCATCGTCGTAGAAGGTGAGGCCGCTGGCGCCGAGGCGTTGGGCGTAGGCAGCAAGATAAAGCTTGCCGCCCAGGATGCCGGCCTCCAGTTGCGCGGCACGGTATCCGCGGTTTCCGTAGCGTTCCAGAATCCTCTTCAGGTCGGCGAGGAAGAAGACATCGACCGCGGCGTCGGCGGGGATTTGTTGTTCGAGTCCCAGGTAGCCAGCCTTGTCGCGGAAGTCCCCGGGCTTCAGCAGCTCGAGAACCTTGCTTTCCCAGTGGTAGACGTAAGCTCCGGCGGCCAGGCCCGCCACGTTGTTTACGATCAGATACAGATCATTGAGGTGGCTGCTGAGCGGATCGAGAAAGTCGGCGGGAATTCCGCGCGTGGCGCGATCGAGCAGGAGAGCAAGCTGCGGCAGAGTGATGGGATCGCGCGAAAACTTTCGTGTCGATCCGCGGCGCGAGATCACCTGCTCGATAGTGTCTTGAGGAATGGAGTCGTCAGGCGGTTGCAGCGGTGTAGTGGTGTCCTTGGGTGAGTGAAGCTCGTGCGATGGCGTCTTGCCGCGCCAGGCTGCGACCTCATCCGCGGAATTGAGCGATGAAGCTTCATGCATTTTGCGCATGGCAGGATAATCGACCTCCTCTTTGGAGTAGGGCACGATCGGAAGGTCGAGAGGCGATATCTGCGGCGGGTTGGGCGGCATCGATTGCTGATGCCCAATGGGGACCAGCGAGAATGCTACTTCGCGCTTGGTGTCGAGGCTGAGCAACTCATTGATTTGAGAGTCGACGAACCCGGTAACAATCCTGGCTGGAAGATTCGCGGCTGAGGACATGGCTAAAAGGTTGGCGAGGATGGTGCCGTTGTCCCAGCCGAAGTGGCGGTAGGTGCGCGAGCGGTATTTCCAGGCGTTGCGCCAGTAGGTGCCGGTGCAGAGGATTATTACCGGAGCGTGCGCAATGGACGAATCGCCGCCCGCGGCTTCGACCAGTGCCTGGCGGAAGTCCCCGGAGCGAAGCTGGCGCAGTCCGAATTCGGCGGCGCCGAAGTGGTAGACGCCGGCCGCAAGACCCGGAGAATCCTTGATGCCGTGCAGATCTTGAGCCGGCAGGTCGGTGCAGACGACGTAGAGTTCGATTTCGTAAAGGGCGCCGGTGCAAGCTGCGGCGCGAAAGAAGGTTTCTCCCTGCTCGTGCTTCTTGCTTCGAATGACTCCGGCAGAAAAGAACAACAGTTGGGCGAGGGTTTCGAGATCGGGGATGGCCTGCACTTGCGTCTGCTCTCCTCCGGTAGCCGCAATCGCGGAAAGTGCGGCGCTGCCGGTTTCGCGGAAATCTCTGGGGAGGCGCGTGACTTCAAGCGTGGGATAGATCTTGAACAGCAGCGGCTTGTTTTCCCAGTCAAGAATGTGGGGACTCATGCGCAGGCTAAGCTGAGAGTGCTTGGTGCCGCTGTGATACTGCCAGGCAGCGTCAAGATGATCGTTGTGGCTCAACGGAGAGGCTCCTTCGGCGGGGTTAGCGATAAGCTGCCGGCGGCAGGCCGGTGATGCGGATTCCGGCGTGGCCTTTGTGGCGGATGTTTAGGCCGATAAGTAACGCGGTGATCTGCTCGACGATGCGGGCATTTTCGAGTTTGCCGCCATCAATGGCGCGGACGCCCGGAATCTTAGCTGCGAGTTCGCGAGTGAGTTGAGCGGCGTCGGGATCGTCACTGCAGACGATGACGTCGCAGTCGAGCGGGGCATCTCCACCGAGCAAGTCGGCGGACACATTGTGGAACGCGGCAACTACGCTCACTTCTTTAGGCACGAGTTCGGCGGCCTGCTGGGCCGCGGAGCCTTGCCAGACGCCGAGAGTGCGCGAGGCGCGTCCGCCGAGGCTGGCTGCAAGTGGAACGGTGGCGTCGATGAGGATGCTGCCCTCGGTCATGGCGGGTTTGAGTTGCTTGAGAAGTGCGGCTTGGCCTTCGAACGGGACGGTTAGCATCAGGATGTCGGCGGCGGCGCAGGCCTCGCTGTTTTCCATGCCGGATACATTGGCTTGGCCTCCCACTTTCTGCTGAATCACGGCAGCGGCCTGCCGGGCCCGGTCTGCGTCGCGTGAGCCGATGATGATGGTTTCTCCAGCGCGCGCCCAACGCAAGGCGAGTCCCATGCCAGCGGGGCCAGTGCCTCCGATGACTGCGATGGGGCGGATCGGCTTCGCTTCTTCAGGGCTCGAGCTCATGCGAACTCGGCCTCGAATGCCTGTTCGGCGGTGAATTCGTCTTCATTCAGCGGGAGCTTGATGTTGATGCGGGAGTAGGTCGTGTTGCGCTCGGCGGGGATCCGGCCGGTCTCCAGAATCAGCGATTGGAAATCTTCCGGGCTGGTGTACTGGCCGGCGGTCGCCCCGGCTTCGCGCGAAATGTTTTCTTCCATCAAGGTGCCGCCGTAGTCGTTGGCGCCGGCGTGCAGGCAGAGTTGCGAGAGACGGCGGTTCAGCTTGACCCATGAAACTTGAATGTTGTTGATGGAGCCGGCAAGCAGCAGGCGCGCCAGTGCGTGAACCTTGAGATGCTCGGCGAGCGTGGGGCCGGTGCGCGAAAGGCCTTGCTGGAAGAGCAACGTGTTTTGATGCACGAAGCCGAGCGGGACGAACTCGGTGAAGCCTCCCGTCTCTTTCTGAATTTCCCGTAACAAGATCATCTGGCGCACCCAGTGCGCGGGAGTCTCGGCGTGTCCGTACATGAGCGTTGACGTGGTGCGAATGCCGCAACGGTGCGCGGTGCGGATGACATCGATCCATTGCGCGGTGGAGAGCTTGTTGGCCGAGAGGATGTGGCGAATCTCGTCGTCGAGAATTTCGGCGGCGGTGCCGGGCAGCGTGCCGAGTCCGTTGTCGCGAAGCATGGAAAGGTAGTCGGCCAGCGGCATTCCGGTGAGTTCGACGCCGTAGACGATTTCCATGGGCGAGAACGCGTGGATGTGCATGCCGGGGACGGCGTTCTTCACGGCGCGGAGAATGTCGCGGTAATGGAACTTGGGGAGATCGCGGGGAAGGCCGCCTTGAATACAGACTTCGGTGGCACCGAGTTGCCAGGCTTCTACCGCCTTCTCTGCCATCTGGTCGAGGGTGAGGAAGTAGGTGTCCGACTCGCGCGGACCGCGGCTGAAGGCGCAGAATTTGCATCCCACGAAACAGATGTTGGTGAAATTGATGTTGCGGTTCACCACGTAGGTGACGATGTTGCCGGCGAGTTCGGCGCGCAGGATGTTGGCGGAAACGAGCAAGCCGAGGAGGTCGTCGCCTTTTGCATCTGCCAAGACGTAGGACTCTTCGAGAGTCAGATCTGCGCCGTTTTGAGTCTCGAGGACCTTCTCGATCGAAGAGCGCAACGCGGGAGTCACGCGCGGGGCGATGTCAGACCAGTCGAGCGAGGGGAAGGATTCTAGTTCTGAAGATATGAATTCGCGGGGCACGAGTTCCTCCAACTTCAGGGGCTAAAGCCCCAGAATCTCAATTAGCGCCTTTATCGCAGCGCTGAAAGCGCTGCGCCACCCAAAAAGCGAGAGTCATCCGAAACAGTCTACCGGAACAAGTCGGTAGATGCAGGCCGGAGCAGGTCTTGCACTCTGCCCCGGCCCGCATCGTAGCGGAATCCGCGGACGATGCAGGCAGGGGCGCGGTTGAGTTTGCCGCAGACGAGTCCGGCGGCGCAGGCCAGTTCGTCGGCGACGGCCTCGACGCTGGCTTTCAGTTTGTAGCCGTGCGGATCGCGGCGGCCGCGGTCGTCGCGCAGAGGTTTCATGCCCGCGATGCCGATGGCGAACTCTGTGAGGCCCTCGCGCCAGGGGCGGCCGAAGCTGTCGGTGATGATGACGGGGATGGCGAGGCCAGTGCGTTTCTTAAGTTCGCGCCGGAGGGCCGCCGCCGAGCGGTCGGGATCCTCGGGCAGCAGCAGCGCAGTTCTACCTCCATCAACGTTCGATACATCGACGCCGCTATTCGCGCAGAGAAAACCGTGATGCGTCTCCGTGATGAGCACCCCGTTCTTGCGGCGGATGACTGAGCGGCTCTCCCGTATCGCGAGTTCGATGACCCGAGCGTCGAGGGCGTATTGCTGCGCCCATGCGATGGATTCTTTAGAGGGCTGGATTGTGTTCAGATCGACTAGGCGGCCTTCGGATTTGGAGACGATCTTGTGTTTGACGACGAGGATGTCGCCGGGTTGGAGGCGGAGGCGACGGAGGGAATCGAGCAGCATGTCGGCCAGCGAATCGCCGGGGCGGATTTCATCGGTGAGGGGGATGGGGATCAGTTTCAGTTCGTTCGACGACGTGGGGAGTTTTTTGCGCCCCTTCAGGGCTGGCGGACGCCCGGCCGCTGACCCACGGGTGGAGTTTAACCTGAGCGCAGCCGAAGGGCCGTGGGCTGTACTCTTTCGGCGCTTCGCGGCTGAGTTCTTCTTCGCTGCGGTTTTGGCCATGCATCCATAGTAATGATCTGGCGCGATTCTGTGCGGGCTTCGAGGGGCGGGGTCGTGGCTAAAGGCTTACGCCGCTTCGCGGCGGGGCGGGCGGGGCGCCCGCCCCTCCATGGGCATATTCGCGCGCGAGGACTTGGGCGCGGGTTTCACCGGGGATAGAAATGAGTTGCTGCAGGTCCTGGGGATTGTCGACGTCGACGGCAATCCCTGGCAGATTTAGCACGACGCATTCCTTGCCTGTCGTTTCCGCGGCGGCGTGATGCGGTTTGAAGCTGTCGTTGCCGAAGCGCAGCGGGAACAGATTCGCAGGGCGGCGGAAGGCGGCGTTGGTGCCGCGTCCGTCGGCGGCGGGGACGAGGACGCTGCCTTCGGCGGGCGCGTTCTTCAAGACTTCGTCCAGTTCCCATGACTGAATCAGGGGGATGTCGGCCGGAATTACGAGTGTGCTGTCGACGCCGCGGTCGACACAGATGCGAGTGGCCATCTCGATGGCGGCGGTTTCTCCGGGATTGTCGGGGTCTGGGATGACTTCGAATTGATACTCAGCCGCGAGCTTTACTGCGTACGAATCGCTGGTCACTATGGCGACCTGCGGCCGGTTCTTCCAGTTGTGCAGAGTGGTCAGCACGTCATACAACATGGCCTGCGCCAACGCGGTACGGGACGGCTGGTCGAGAACAGCGGACAGGCGCTGCTTCGCCGCGGACAAATCCTTGACCGGAACGAGAATCACGGCTGCGTATCCAGGCGACGAAAGGCGGTGGAGCGTGGGCTGGGCTCATCCGCAGCGAGCGGAGCCGCGGATACGAACGAGAGTGCTTCGCGAGCGAGTGCAGTTTTATCTTCCGCGCTGCGCATGATGGTCTGCGTACACTGCACGCGCAGGCCGTTCTTGCGAAGCGGTTCGGCGGCGCGGGCATCGCGCGTGTCGCAGATCAGGATGTCGAGAAAATCCTCGTAGGCCTGAGCGACGCCGGCGATCGAACAGGGCAGTCCCTGCGCGGCCATGAGAATTCCCGCTGGCCCCGCGACCGGCGCATTGCCGACGATGGGACTGATGGCGGCAATCTTTCCGTGGGCGCGGTGCAGCGCCTCGCGAACCCCCGGCACCGCGAGAATCGGACCGATGCTGGTGATGGGATTGCTCGGCGCGATCAGAACGGAATCGGCCGACGCGATTGCTTCGATCACTCCGGGGGCGGGTTCCGCGTCGGACGCTCCCGCGAAGCGCACGCAGTTCACCGGGTCCTGATACCAGCGCTGCACGAAGTACTCTTCGAAGCTCAACTCGCCAATCGGCGTATCGACGCGGGTTTCAACCCGCGAGTTGCTCATGGGCAGAACGCGCGCCTTCACGCCGAGTTTTTCGGAGATGACGGTCGTGGCCTCGGAGAGCGTTTTGCCCTCGGCCAGCAAGCGCGAGCGCAGCAGATGCATGGCGAGGTCGCGATCGCCGGTGTGGAACCATGTGGGCTCGCCGAGTTGTCCCATGGCCTGCAGACAAAGGAACGTATCGCCCTTCACACCCCAACCACGCTCACGGCTGAGCATGCCGGAGAGGACGTAAGTGATGGAATCGATGTCGGGAGAAACGTAGAGTCCCCACCAGAGCAAGTCGTCGCCCGTGTTGACGATGATGGTCAGGTCTTCGGCGGGCATGGCCTGGCGGAGGCCATCGACGAACTTCGCGCCGCCGGTGCCGCCGCTGAGGACGCAGATCATGCCGCCCTCGCTATTTTGGCCATCCCGTCGTCATCGACGGCAGCGCGCAATCTTTCTGACAACAGGCCTGGTTTGGCGGTCACAGCGGGGACGAATTCCGGATACACGGGCAGGCGCTGGCGCAAGGCGAATCCCCTGGCCTCGGTGCGCAGGCGAAGCTGCTCAAGGTGCGGCCAGGGTTTTTCGGGATTGATGAAGTCGGGGGTCAGCGGCGAAATTCCTCCCCAGTCGTTGATGCCCGCGTCCACTAAATCATCATAGTAAGGCGCGGAGAGATTGGGCGGCGCTTGAATATTGACGCTGGGGAGTAACAAGCGAGCTACCGCCACGGCGCGCAGCATGTCGCCACGCGAAGGCTCGGGCCAGTGGGCCATCGGGATCGCGGGCTTGACGCGAAAATTCTGCACGATTACTTCCTGGATGTGGCCGTAACGGTCGTGCAAGTCGCGGATCGCGAGAAGTGTGTCGACGCGATCTTCGAGGGATTCGCCGATTCCGATGAGCAGGCCAGTCGTGAACGGGACGTTCTGTTTGCCGGCGTCTTCAATCGTGCGCAGGCGCTTGGCTGGAGCTTTGTCGGGAGCGTTGTCATGGGCCGCACCGCGAGCCAGCAGAGCAGTGTTGGTGGTTTCGAGCATGAGGCCCATGCTGGGGGAGACGGCAGCCAGGCGCGCGGTCCATTCGGCGCTGAGCAGGCCGGGATTGGGGTGCGGCAGCAGGCTGGTCTGGCGCAGCACAAGTTCGCACATCGCTTCGAGATAGTGCAGTGTCGACTTGTAGCCGAGGTGGCGGAGCGTGTCGCGCATCTCGGGGAAAAGCAGCTCGGGCTTGTCGCCCAGACTGAAGAGGGCTTCGGTGCACCCGAGTTTTTCGCCCTCACGCGCGATCGCAAGGACTTCCTCTGGAGTCATCGTATGTGCGCCGGGGTCGCCGGGATCGCGGCGGAAGGTGCAGTATCCGCAGTAGTCGCGGCAGAGATTGGTCAGGGGCAGGAAGACTTTGCGCGAGTAGGTGATGGCGCCGGGCTTGAAACGCTCTTTGGCGGCGCGGGCGGCGGCGAGGAGTTCGGGGAGATCGTCCTCGGAGCAGCGAATCAGGCGCAGGGCGGCGTCGCGCGAGATCGGTTCGCCGGGACGCAGTTCCGCCAGGGCTGAGCCGCATGCGGAGTGGGATTCCGGAGTTGCGGGAGTGATTGGGGTAACGGCCACGTTGCATCGAATGATACAACGGAGGAGCGTGGTAATGTAGGCGGTTGCGGCGACGCTTAAGTGCCAGTCGGGAGTGGCGAGTTCGCCCTCGGCGGCTAAAGCCGGATTGATTTGACGGCCTGAGATCGCAGCGCTGGAAGCGCTGCGCCACCCAAAGGCGAGGGAGAGTACATTACGCTGCGCTGAGAGACGAAGAAACAGTGACCTTGAATCCTTCCGAATTTCGCAACGCGATGGGGTGCTTCGCTACCGGGGTGACCATCATTACCCTGGACCTCGATGGCGAAGTGCACGGCATGACGGCCAATGCGTTCGCCTCGGTGTCGCTCGATCCGATGCTGGTACTCATTTGCGTGGATCACAGCACGCGCACGCATGCGCATCTGCACGCGAAGAAACGTTTCGGGATCAATGTGCTGTGCGAGGATCAGCGGGCGATTTCGGAATACTACGCGCGCCCGGACCGGTCCCACGAACACGCGGAATCTGAGGCTGGGGCGCGGTTTCATCGGACGAACCACGGGACGCCCATGCTGCATGGGTCGCTGGCGTATCTGGAGTGCCGGCTGCACTCGGCAGAAGAAGCTGGGGATCACACCATCTTCATTGCGGAAGTGGAGGATGTGGTCGTGCGGGAGGGCGAGCCGCTGCTGTTTTTCCGCGGGAAGTATCGGAAGGTGGGGGAGGAAGTGGGAGAATAAGAAGCCTCCCCTGCAATCCTGGGGCATGTCACTTTTCGGACACCGAAACATCCAACCAATTCCGAAAGCAAATCATGTCGAGTGGAGCGAATTTATGGTCGAAAAGACCACAGAGAAGATCGGCAAGACGGAAACAGAGTGGAAGCAGAAGCTTACGCCCGAGCAGTATCACGTGACGCGTGAGGCGGGGACTGAGTGCGCTTTCACCGGAGCGTACTGGAACACGAAGGATGCTGGGATGTATCACTGTGTGTGCTGCGGGGCTCCGCTGTTCGATTCGCAGACGAAGTTCAACTCAGGGACGGGCTGGCCGAGTTTCACCAAGCCGGCCGAGGGCGGAGGCGTGGTCGAGCACAAAGATTCGACCTACGGCATGGTGCGGACCGAGGTACGTTGCGCGAGTTGCGATGCGCACCTGGGACACGTGTTCGAGGACGGCCCGGCGCCGACGGGGCTGCGGTATTGCATGAATTCAGCGGCGTTGGATTTTCGGGCGGGCAAGGAGAAGTGAACGGATGCTACGTTTGCGTCGGCGGTTGGGGCTTCCTAAAGTGGCGCTCGTAGAAACGCAGGGCGAAAAACAATGCGACCGATAGACCGATCGTGGTCACGAAGAAGACTCCAAAGCCGGTGACCATATCCGGAAACTGAGGAGCAAGGGTACCGTCGGAGAACCGGATAGGTTTGCCCGGAAGCACCCGAACGCCGTGGTGCAAATATGCGTCCGTGCCATAGACCCAGCAGACTAGGAGGGCGTTGCGGATTGGCCAGCTCACAAAAATGACGAACAAAAAGAGGAAGATGACCCAGGCCAGCTCGAACGTGCGATTCTCAAAGACTCTCGATGCAAGGTCTGCGGGTTTTAGCTGCCGGTCGGTGTCGGGGCCTAGTGGTGTGTGCACGGCTTCAATCTGAATGCTCAGCAAGAAACATCAGGGCACGCGCAAGCGTGCCCTTTGTCCATTCTTCGAGTCGCCGACGAGCCAATTACGCGCTGGCAGTGGCGGCCAGGGCCTTGGGCGGTTCTGGTTTCGCCGGAGTCTGCGCCTGCGGCTGATTCTGTTTGCCTTCGCTGTGCACTTGGATTCCACCCTTGAGCGCGGCGCCATCTTCGACGCTGATGCGCACGGTGGAAATATCTCCGCTGACCGAGCCTTCACTGCGGATATCGACGCGGTCGCTGCATTCGATATTGCCGGTCACCTTGCCCATGATCACAACTTCGCGGGCCTGGATGCTGGCGTCGACTTTGCCGTTGCGGCCGATGGTGACTCGGCTCTCGGGCATGGTGATTTTGCCTTCGACGCGGCCGTCGATGTAGAGAGCTTCGGAGCCGCTGATTTCGCCCTTGATGACCAGAGTGCGGCCGATGGTGGCTTGGTCCACGGGAGCGGTGACGGTTTTGACGGGATTGTAAGCGTTGGGGTTGGAAGCCGGTGAGTTGGACTTTGGGTTAAACGAGTTCTCCGACGACTGAAGCATTGCGACCTTCCTTGGGTTTCCGCGCGGCGCTCGCCCTGAGGCGCCTGGCACCTGTTCATGCGGTTGGTCTTGAAATTTGTGGCTCGGCAGTTGCTGGCCACTCGGCCAATCTGACTATCGCACAGAGGTAAGTGGTTCCTTAAGATTACGGAAGGCGGTGTACCGGCGCGAACGGGATCGCGCCTAGGATCCCGGCGACGACGTGTGAAGACGGTCCGGGTGTGGGCACGGATGATTTTGATTTTGAGAGCGACCCATCTTCCGTTGTCCCTACGGGACACGATTCATTGTGGGTCGAGCTTTCCCGCCAGTGGAACTGGCGGGCTATTGTCAGTGGTCCCTCCGGGACCCTGCGTTCCTCTTCGTCCATGTCGTCTTCTCTTCGTCAACACGTCCTTATCGTGAATGGCACCCTCTTCGTCAATGACTTCTCTTTTGTCGCCAAAGTCAACGCGCGGTGGTTTCTGGTTGTGAGTTACCTTTGGCACCATCCAGACTGATGGTGACTCTGTCAGAATATTAAGGTGCAACGCTTCGTCCGGGATGGTGGAAGTTTCGGACTGCGGGCAGCCCCTGCCAATGGAAGTTCTGACGCCTAAAGCGACACGATGCAGCACGCGAATCCGCGTGGAGATCCCGGTCGGCGTGATTAGTCTCGACCGGAAACGGCCGTTTGGCGATAGATGTGTGTTGCTGGTGGTCAGCGCACTGGGATGCGGGTTTCGCTGTTCGCAGGCGCTCCAGCTCGAGACTCCGATCATGCTGAGCGGGCTTCCCGGCGGAGGCAGTGTGACCGCGCGGGTGGTGAACTGTTTGCCGTTGGGCAGCGGCGAGGAGTACTTCCTGATCGGTGCTGCGCTCTATACGCACGGAAATGTGTGGGGACTTGCCGATCCTCCGGAGGATTGGAAGGCGGCGGCCGAGAGCGATCCTACTTCAAGGCCCGTAAACAGCACGCCGGAAAATGCTCCAAAGCTCACAGTGAACAAGAAAGTCTGGCCGTACAACTTGTTCTCCGAAGGCGCCGAAGTCCACCCCGGGCGAAGGTAAGGCGCAGCGCTTGTTCCAACCGTAGTTCGGGCGCAAGCCGGACGCAGCGAGCCGCGTCCCTACGAATTAGGAAGAGCAAAGCGCGTCGGTCTTGTTCTTTCGTAACTTCGCCATCCCCAAGCACGCTGCCATACTCTTGGTAAGTATTATGTCTGAACAGGTCGATTCAACAGTGCCGGTTGTGTCCGCCAATGAAAGTAAGTTGGTCGAGCGCCCATTCCGCGTGAAGCTGCGCGGTTCCGTGCTGGTGCTGGTTCGTTTGCCGAACCGCCGGGACGTGAGAGCGGCGTTTCATCAGCTTTCCACGACGGGCGGCGTTATTCATCTGGAGAAACCGCTGGACGAAAAGATTCAAGTCGAACTGATCTTCCACCTCGGGGCGACGACGATTCGCGAGAAAGCGCAGATGCTTTTTCCGATGTGGGCGACGCAGGGATGGATGCAACCGTTCCGCTTTGTCGATTTGACCGATGCCAGCCGCGAATCTCTGGACGCGAATCTGAAATCCTTTCTTGGCGAAGCGGCGAAGGGCGCCGCGGCAGGCGGCTAAATCTCCTGGCCGTCTCCAGCGCCTGACCTGGCGATTCACTTTGGGGCGCTTCACGGCAATCGCGGACGCGATCTCGTGATTGGAATCTTTCATTCTGCAACCTCTCATAAAGGGCCTCCCACAAAGCCCACCGCAATAAAAGAGCCGCCCCGGACAGGGCGGCTTCGCATTTCTTATTTTCAAGCAGCTCAGAAGTCACGAGGTCACTGTGAAAGTTGTTGCACTGGTTCGCGGTGCCACCCGGAGTGACCTCGCATTTCGTGAAATCAGGGACGCGTTCACCTCAATGCGACTCCGCTGATGTCTCTGTTAGCGGCTGGATTGGTGTCCAGAAACTGTGCCCCTTTGGCTAGTCCTGCCGTCACCGAGTTCAATACAAATGCAAACTGAGGATTGATCGGCGGAATCACCAATGTCATGCTGCCGCTGCCGTCCGAGTTGACCGTGTAAGTACCGGTGGTGGTGGCTGTCTTGAGAATGCCGCCTTGTATCTCGGTCAACGTAGCCTTGAGGTGTCCTTTGCCGTCGCAATTGATAGTTCCGACAATGCCCGCCTCCGATTGGCTCACATTGGCGGTCCAACTGTTGCTCTGAAAGCTGAAAATTCCTTTTACACTTGCCACGCTGTAGGTCAGCGCTGTTGTGGACTGCAGCAAGCCGGTGCCGCTGTCGACGAAGTTGCTGCCTTGCTCGTTGGTCTGCATCAAAAGAACGCCGTGAGCTACCCCAGCGGTAGTCGAGTTGAGAACGATCGCGAGCTGAACCACCGGGCCGGTTGTGAAGTTGATCACGCCGGTGCCGTTCGAGTTCACCGTGTACGTCCCACCTAAGGTCCCGGTCACAACTGTACCTCCCGAAACGGCCGTGTACGAGGCGGTGACATTTCCCGCGCCATCGAATGTCGCTACTCCGAGCGTAGCCTGCTGGCTGGTATTCGGATCTGCGGTCCATCGATTGATCAAGAAGCTAAAACTTCCCTTCAGACTTGCATTGCTGAAACTCGCCACCTGCGCAGATAGCGTAAGCGCGATTGTCGTAAGGACTAGAAGACCAACTTGCAAGAAACGCCGGCTAAGAGTCTGCATAAAGTACCTCCTTGAACTGGAATTTTCTTTGTTGGGCCCGAGTGTCGGCACAAGGCTGACTGGCTCGACTGGAGCCGGAGGCTCCGTTAGGCAGGTTTGTCGATTGGAGCCGGGGGCTCGGCCGGCCACGGGGAAGAAGAGAACCTGTGTGGCGACCGATCAGGGCCAGTGTGCTCCTGGTCAGGATTGCAAGTCAAGCGTGACACTGCGGATGAAGTACCGGCACTTACGCTGACTCGTGGGACGTCGGTATTAGTTGGCGGTTTCTAAGCTGTCTCGCGGGGGCAGACGTTTTGTTGAGGCGATGTCGAGTCCTCGTACGCTGCTACGATAAGCTCGGCAAGGTTACTCCGGTTACATGGGCTAGGGAGACGAATGGAATATGATCCCGGTATAGGAAAGGTTCCATGAAGAAACTCAGCTTTCTAGTGTCGCTGACCAATAACGATAACGACTATCAGCAGGAGCAGGCAGCGGCTGCGGAGAAAGCGGCTCGGCGTCTGGACGTGGGTGTGAAGATCGTACACGCCAACAACGATGCCGTGGCGCAGAGCCAGCAATTGCTGCATTACGTGCAGGAGTCGGTGGCACGTCCGGACGCGATCATGTTCGAGCCGGCGGGTGGGACGGCGTTCCCGCAAGTGGCGCGCGCGGCTGCGGCAGCGGGCATTGGATGGGTGGTGCTGAATCACGAAGTGGACTACGTGCTGGAGTTGCGCCGCACGTTCAAGGTTCCGGTTTTCGGCATCAGTTCCAATCACGAAGAGGTTGGCAAGATTCAGGGGAGGCAATTCGCGGCACTGCTGCCGACTGGCGGATCGATTTTGTATATCGAAGGGCCGGCGAACAGTTCTGCGGCGAAGGAACGAACGGCCGGGATGCTCCGCACCAAGCCGGCGAACATTCGAGTGAAGACGATGCGTGCGAACTGGACCGAAGAGAGCGCGCATCGCACGGTGAGTTCGTGGTTGCGGTTGCGGACTTCCCAGGAAAGTCACATTGATCTGGTCGGGGCGCAGGACGACAGTATGGCGATGGGTGCCAGAAAAGCGTTCAGTGAGATCGCGGAGAGTGAGCGAGCGCGGTGGATGAAGATTCCGGTGACCGGCTGCGACGGCATGCCGAAGACAGGTCAGGCGTGGGTGCGCAGCGGGACGCTGGCGGCGACGATCTTCATTCGTCCGAATACGGACCTGGCGATCGAGATGCTTGTCGAGGCCATCAAGAACGGAACTGCGCTGCCGGAACACAAGGTGACGGAACCGGAGTCGGTGCCATCGCTGCAGGAGTTGGCGGGGGCGGCGGAGAAGATGCAGAGGGGCGCGGGCGCGTAGAGTTTTCGAATGTGTGTGAGGTTCGAGGCGTCCCTCCGGGGACGCCGTTTTAGTTTTGGGGATCTGGAGATTGGCGGCGCATTTCAGCGGTCCCTACGGGACCGGGTCTTGCTTTTTCGCCGGTTACCCGGCGTTGGAAACGCCGGGCTATTTTCGAGCGCGCTTATGGCGCTTGATTTCAGGGACGAACGAGGAATCTTCCGCGGGCACATCCTTCAGGTGTCTGTCTCGAATATGCACGAGTCATTCCGCCCGGGCTGCGCCCCTTCGACAAGCTCAGGGCAGGTTCTAGCGTCGCAAAATGCGCGAGGTTAGGACGGCGCGGCCGGCTTTCCAGGAGGTGTTCGCCACGGATCCGCCGGGCTGCGCCCTGGCGGGACGGACGAGGCGTCCGTCGTTCCATGGGTTTCTTGGCGTCTAGCTATGAAACTTTTTAGCCTTCCATCGTGCTGACGTCGCCGGCGTCGACTCCGGCTTCTTTCGCTTTCAGGAAGCGGCGGAGGATCTTGCCGGAGCGGGTTTTGGGGAGCGCCGCTACGAATTCCAGGCTTGATGGCGTGGCTATCGGGCCTAGTTCGCGACGGACATGTTCTATCAGCGTTGCTGCTAACGCTTCAGATGGAACGTGGTCGGCGCGGACCTGGACGAATGCTTTGATCGACTCACCTTTCAGGGGATCGGGAATGCCGATCGCGGCGGCCTCGGCGACGGCTGGATGCGAGACTAGCGCGCTTTCGACTTCGGCGGTGCCGATGCGATGTCCGGCCACGTTGAGGACGTCGTCGGAGCGACCGAGGACGGCGATGTATCCGTCTTTATCTTTCATGGCCACGTCGCCGGTGACGTAGCAGCCCGGGAAGAATTGCCAGTCGCGCTCGTAGCGGGCAGGATCGCGCCACACTGTGCGCAGCATGCAGGGGAAGGGACGCTTCAGCACGAGACGGCCGCCAACGCCCGGAGGCACAGGCTTGCCGTCTTCATCGAGAATGTCAGCCTCCGCGCCGGGCACAGCGACTCCTACTTTGCCGGGACGCATTGCCATAGAAGGCGCGGTTCCAAGCGCGGGTCCACCCAGTTCCGTTTGCCACCAGTTATCAATGACGTATCCCCATTTGCCGTCGCCAGCGAGGTGAGTCTGCGCCCAGCGCCAGGCTTCGGGATTGAGCGGCTCACCGGCGCAAGCGATCACTCTCAGCGTGGTCAGGTCGTGCGCGGCGGGATAACTTTCTCCGTAACGCATGAACATGCGGAGAGCGGTGGGCGCGGTGAACATCTTGGTGACGCCGTAGCGCTCGACGATTTCCCAGGCTGTGCCGGGGTTGGGGTAGTCGATGGCGCCTTCGCGGAAGAGCGTGGTCACTCCGGCGCACAACGGGGCGTAGACGATGTAGGAGTGACCGACGACCCATCCGATGTCGGAGGTGCACCAGAAGATGTCGCGCTCGCCGACGTCGAAGAAACTTTCCAGATGATAAGTCGTGCCCACCATGTATCCGCCATGCACGTGCAGCACGCCTTTTGGCTTTCCGGTCGAACCCGAGGTGTAGAGCAGGAAGAGCGGATCTTCTGCGTCCATTTCTTCGGCCGCGCAGTGCGGCGGGAATTTGAGGAGATCGTTGAAATCGATTTCGCGAGGAGCGATGATCTCGGTCTTGGCGCGCGAAAAAACTACTACTTTCTCGACGCAGTCGAGCGATTCCAGAGCTTCGTCGACGATCGCCTTGAGCGCGATCGTTTTGCCGCGGCGGTAGCCGACGTCACCGGCGATAACAATCTTGGCTTGCGCGTCGGTGATGCGGTCGCGGAGCGCGGTGTGTCCGAGCCCGGCATAGACGACGGAATGGATCGCGCCGATACGGGCGCAGGCTAGCATGGCCACTGTGCCTTCGATGGTGAGCGGCATGTAGATGATGACACGGTCTCCCTTGACCACGCCGAGGGATTTCAATCCGTTGGCGAAGCGGCAGACTGGGCGGTACAGCTGGCCGTAGGTGACGATGCGCTCGGAGCCGTCCTCGCCGAGCCAGATGAAGGCCGCGCGATTGCAGCGCTCGGAGTTGGCGTGGCGGTCGAGAGCATTCGTCGTGATGTTGGTTTTCGCGCCGGTAAACCACTTGTGATGGACACCATCCCACTCGAGAACTTTGCTCCACGGTTGTGACCATGAGAAGTTGCTCGCGTAGTCCGCCCAAAATCCCTCCGGATCTTTCAGAGAACGTTCGCGCTCTGCGTTCCAATTCTTTTGCAGGACATTGTCGGCGACGATGGCGGGCGCCGCGTATTCCCGATCCATGGTGAGCAGGTTGGAGATGTTTTCTGGTTTCGTAATGGAAAGCGCGCTCATGCAAACCTCCTGACGGCGAAGGCGTCACAGCCAAAGGACGAAGTGGATTCTGCTGTGATCGCGGTAGAGGAGCAGTGACTAGGATCACAAGTTGTTGTGTTCTCGCGCAAAGGAGGCAAAAGAGTGAACTCGGGGGTCGAATTTGCGACCCGCAAATCCCGTCCACCTTGCGACAACGTCGAAGCGCAGCAAAATCGGCAGCCTGAACGATTTTCTGGATGATCGAGGGGGTCTATCTGCGAAGCACCGCTCTCCCCTTGCCAGCGGCTCAGGGTGATGCAAATCACATCAGTCGGTGAGTATCCGCACATCTTCGCAAATATTTCTGTCCTAGTGTGGCTTCCCATTACGTCCGAGAAAACAGGCTCGGACCAGGCCCTGGGTCCCAAACTGGGACCACGGTCGCGCGTCAGCACCAACGCAAGCCCCGCGCTCCGACCGCAAAACGACAACATACCGTATGCCGTGATGGCTTATTAAACGGAACTGCTCCCGGTTAAAAGGAGGAGAAATCAATTATGCCGAAGTTGAAGCAATGGATTTGCAGCTCGTTACTCGTCGTCGTATCGGTTGCGCCCGCCCTGGCAGGAGCGAAGGATGCCACCGACTCGAAGACTCCCGCAGAAACCACAGCCAACCCAGCCGCGCAGCCGGCAGCCGCTGCCAACCCAAACGTCAGCCCGGTCGTCGGCAATGCCAACGTAACGGCACTGCTGGGGGTGCTGGTGATGAAGGGAGTTCTTGCACCCAGTGAAGCTAACGCGATTCGCACCGCGGCGCCGGAAGCGGAGTTTCAACTGCTGGTAGAGGCGCTGGCCCGCAAGGGCGTCGTAAGCGCGTCGGATTTGTCTGCGGTGGGAACTCCGAGCCCTGCCGCGCAGCCGGCGGTAGCCTCGGCAGCGCCAGTTTTGGTCGAGGTCGCAGCGCAGACATCCCAAGCGCCTGCTCCAAAGGAGACCAAGCCGGCCGGCCCCGTGGTGGTGCCGGCGGTCGCTCCTCTGCGCGTGCTTCCGATCGATCCACCGGTCAAGGACGGGCTGATTCCGGGCTTCAAAGTCGGGGCGGTGAAGGTGACGCCTTACGGTTTTATTAAAGCGACTGCTGTGCATGACACAAGTTCACCCAACGGCGACGATTTCCCGTTTCCGGGGATCTTTCTGAATTCCAGCTCGGTGTTCAACACCGGTCCCACGCGGGATCCCTCGTTTCACATCAAAGCGCGTGCCAGCCGTTTTGGCGCAAACTTCGAATGGCCCGACATCGCTCCGAAGCTGACGCTGACCGGCAAGGTGGAAGGCGATCTTGAGGGCGGCTTCACGGAAGTCGATAACGCCGACGTTTCCTCGATTCGCAACCCGACACCGCGTCTGCGACTGGCGTATGTGCGGCTGGACTATGCCGCCAGCGAGAGGAGCGACGTTTTTTTCGAAGGCGGCCAGAACTGGTCGCTGTTCGGATCGACCGCGCTGCCCAACATCGTGGAGACTACGTTCCTGGGCGCATACTCCGGCGATGTTTGGGAGAGGACTCCTCAGATGCGCTTCGGCTTGGTGCAGAAACTGGGAAGCAGCGATCGCAATTTCAAGTTCTCGCCAGAATTTGCGCTCATGATGCCGAGCACGGGGCAAATCTACAAGCTCAACGGGACGCTCGGCGGTTTTGAGGCGCAGATCGGCGAAGGCGAACGGCAGGGCGCCGATTCCGGACGCCCGGAATTGGAAGGAAGGGCCGTATTGCAGTTCCAGCTAGACAAGGCGCCGGCGGTGGCTCCCGCCCAGCTGATCTGGTCCGGCTATCAGGCCCGTCGCACCGCCATCACCACCAGTTCTAATCTTGCGGGCGCCCCGGCTGATCTGCTGGCACAGTATCCCGGTGGCTTCACCAACAGCAGCAACTTGTATGGGAACCAGCTCGCGGTGCAACTGCCGACGCGGTGGGTCACCTTTGTAGCGAGCGCGTTTCGCGGAGGCGATATGCGGTTCATGCTCGCCGGGCAGCTCAACACGTTCTACACGGATACGACTGGACTCTACAACGTTCAAACCGTGCAGACGGTGGACAACGTTGGCGTGGCTGGAGCTCAACAGGTCGGCTGCACGGTCGCCATTCAGGTCGAAAGCACATGTGCCGCCTCGAATGGCACCTGGAAGATTGCCCGGCAGCGGCCAGTGGGCGCCTTCGGCGGCTTCATCAACGTGGGTCTGCCGTTGTCCCGCTGGTTCAACGCCGATCCCAAGGGCCACAACGCGGGATGGCAACTTCTGCTGCATGCCGGCAAAGACCAGGTCGTGCACGGCGACATCAAGAGGGCATTGGGCATTGGCTGCGCCAGCGCGGATGCCATCAAGCCCACTGGCTGCAATGGCGGGATTCCGCTGTCGCAGTCCAGGCTGCTGGCGGCGACCGTGTACTACAAACTGAACAATTGGGCCACATTCGCGTTCGAGCAGTCGCAGTACCAGACGACTCTGACGCCGGAAGTTGGTCCTCTTTACACAATCGCCGGACAGCCGGCGACCAAGTGGAAGGATCAGCGTACAGAAATCGGTCCCATCTTCACGTTCTAAACGTTCTGGGGTGATCGCAGGTGAGTCGCGTGGCGTGTGCGACCGCACACGTCATGGAACTGGCGGGGGATAGATTTGCTCCCAAAAAGTCGGAAACGGGAGTAATCTGTCCCCGGTCAGTGGAGCCCCGGCCGAACAAATGGTCCAGAGTGGGTCTAAGTTAACGCCAAGCCCGAGGAGAGCCTATGGCAAACGCCGCAAGAAATCTTGAAATCGCTCAACCGAAACAGTATCAAGCATCCCAGTCCACCTGGGACAAGATCGCCGAGAGCAAGCAGTTCCAGGATTTGATGGCAACGAAGAAGACCTTCATCGTGCCGGCATTCATATTTTTCGTCGTCTACTACTTTGCCTTGCCGGTGCTGGTTGGGTATGCCCCGCAGTTCATGTCCACCAAAGTGATTGGGGAGGTGAATCTCGCCTATCTCTTTGCCCTGTCGCAATTCTTTGTGGCGTGGATCATCGCAGGGTTATACGTCAGGGCAGCCAACAACTTCGACCGTCTCGCAAAAGATATTCTCGAGAAGGCCGAGGACGCAAAGGGAGGCAAGTAAGCCATGTCGAACATTCCACTGATCATGTTTCTGGTGTTCATCGCGATCACCTTGGGCATCACTTACTGGGCCTCGAAGCGCTCGGCTGGCGCGAGCGCGTATTTTGCGGCGAGCCGTCAGATCAAGGGCTGGCAGAACGGGATCGCGGTGGCCGGCGACTATATGAGCGCGGCGTCGTTCCTGGGGATCGCGGGGATTATCGCGTTCCAGGGGTATGACGGTTTTCTGTTCTCGGTGGGCTGGCTGGTGGCCTACCTGACCGTGCTGTTGGTCATTGCGGAACCGCTGCGCAATGCGGGCAAGTACACCATGGCAGACGTGCTTGCTTACCGCTTGAAGCCGCGACCGGTGCGAGCCATGGCATCGCTCAGCACGCTGACGGTCAGCACATTTTATATGATCGCGCAGATGGTGGGCGCGGGCGCGCTGGTGAAGCTGCTGCTGGCAGGAAAGGTCAACTACAACCAGGCGGTAATCGGGGTGGGGATCCTGATGATCGTCTACGTTGTGTTCGGCGGCATGCTGGCCACCACGTGGGTGCAGATCATCAAAGCGATCCTGCTGATGGCGGGGACGTTCTTGCTGAGCATCCTGGTGATGAAGCACTTCCACTTTAGCTTTGGTCAGTTCTTCGGAGCCATCGCTCACGTGACCTCGCACGACGCCAAGGGGGCGGAGGTGGTTAAGAATTTCCTGCAGCCCGGACTTCGTTATAAGCCGCCTTACGGGCCGCTGGACCTGATTTCGCTGGGGTTGGCCTTGATCTTTGGCACGGCAGGATTGCCCCACATTCTGGTGCGGTTCTACACCGTGCCAGACGCCAAGACGGCGCGTCACAGCGTAGTGTGGGCCATGGTGCTGATCGGCAGCTTCTACATCATGACCACCTTCCTCGGCTTCGGAGCGGCGACGATTGTCGGTCCCGACTTTATCAAGACTCACGGTGGTACCAACATGAGCGCGCCGTTGCTGGCCAACGCTCTGGCTGGGTCCATCTTCTTTGCGTTCATCTCGGCCATTGCCTTTGCCACGATTCTGGCGGTGGTTGCGGGGCTCACCATCAGCGCGACGACTTCCTTTTCGCACGACTTCTGGACCAACGTGATCCATAACGGCGTCGAGCGGAAACCGGGCGAGGAAGTGATGGTGGCGCGCATCTCGGCGTTTGTGGTGGGCGCGGTGGCGATTACGATTGCGATCGTGCTGGGGCCGACTGCCAATGTCGCGTTCCTGGTCGCGCTCGCGTTCGCGGTGGCGGCGTCGGCGAACCTGCCGGTGATTGTGCTGTCCATCTTCTGGCGGCGGTTCAATACGGTGGGCGCGGTTTCGGGACTCGCGGTGGGATTGCTGGCCTCGATCGGGCTGATCCTGATAAGTCCGAGTCTGATGGCGATCGATCCGCCCACGGTCACGGGAACGGCGCGGCACTTGATTCAGGCGAAGGCATGGTTCCCGCTGGAGAATCCCGGGATTTTGAGTATCCCGCTGGGATTCCTCGGGGCCATTCTCGGCACGCTCATCAGTCACGAACCATCGTCGCAGGAAAAGTTCAACGAACTGCTGGTTCGGTCGAACACGGGGCTGGGAGCGGAGAGGGCGACAGCGCACTAAGGGAAAGTTGGTCGGTGATTAGGGGTCGGGGCTAGGGATCAGGGGCTAGGGATCAGGCAGAACCTGGGGAGTGATTTTCAGAACTGACCCCTAGTCTCTGACCCCTGCTGGTTGTGCTAGATTGGGTTTCGCGGGCCCATAGCTCAACGGTTAGAGCAGCAGACTCATAATCTGTTGGTTCCAGGTTCAAATCCTGGTGGGCCCACCAACCTCGATTTACCACTATGGGGCATCCTCTGTCCCGGTCGTTGACACCCTCCTGGGCCGGACGTAGAGTCGGTGTAAGTTCTCACAAAAAAGCTGCGAAACTCGAGCAGGAGGCAGGCATGCAGTCGAAGCTATTCTGGGCGGGGGCGTTTGTGTGTCTGGTCAGCGCTTTCACTCTGGGTCAGGATCCCACCAAGGTTGAACCGAAGCACTACACGAGAAACTTCGAGAATGATCGCGTGGACGTAGTGTCGGTTCACTACGGGCCGCACGAAAAATCTGGATTGCACGATCATCCTGGCGGGGTCGTGGTCAGCCTCACCGAGGCGCATCTCCGGTTTACCGACGAGAACGGGAAGGTGCGCGAGGTACACTCCAAGGCTGGTGAAGTGCGCTGGTATCCGCCGTTCAAGCACCGAGTGGAGAACCTGGGCGATACGACCTACGACGCGGTCTACATAGGTGTGAAAGGGAAACTTGCGACTGCGGCGGCTGGCTCTACGGATCCTACGATTGCGACGGACGAAGAAGCGAAGAAGATTGTCGCGGAATATCTTTTGACGGCGGGAAAGCCGTGAGTTCGGCTGCGTCGGAAGCCGAGCCTGGGGGCTGTGGAAAGAGAAGACTCATCGCGCGGCGGCGATGGTGGCCGGGGCGATTGCCGCGTATTACTTCCTGTTCAACGCGTCGTTCTACTGGTGGAAGGCGGGACTGACGTTTGGTCCGCGCTATGCGGGCGCGAGTATCCCGCTGCTGTGCGTTGGTCTGGCCGTGGTCTGGAAACGTGCGACGCCGCGATGGCGCCGCGTGCTGGTGGGGGTCGCGCTGTGCAGCGTTGTGCTCGCGCAGATGGTGGTCTCGACTAGCTCACACCTATCCATGCAAGACAGTTGCCCATTCGTGCATTCGGTGTGGCCGGCGTTCTGGTCGGGGAACATGGCGCTGAATCGAGAGTCGGTGCTCACGGTTGCGGAGCGGGGATCGAGTACGGAGTATGGAGCGTTCAACCTTGGCCAACTGCTTGGATTGCACGGGCTGGCCAGTTTGATTCCGCTGTTGGCGATTTGGGGGATTGCGGCGCTGCTTTGGTGGCGCATGCATCGGGGCCCTGCCGGATGATCTCCGTGTAAGATAATCCTTCAGGTGGTTATGGCGGAACTCCAAGTGTTGACGGCCGAGGTCGATGTTCTTCGCAGGGTCTACGCAGCGTTCAACCGGCGGGAAATCGAAACTGTGCTGGCTGCGATGCACTCCGACGTGGACTGGCCGAACGGGATGGAGGGCGGCCGCGTACTGGGAACGGCCGCCGTGCGAGCCTACTGGACCCGTCAGTTCGAGCTGCTGGATCCGCAGGTTGAGCCCCAGAACTTCACTACCGAGGCGGATGGACGGATCGCGGTCGATGTCCATCAGGTGGTTCATGACAAGAGTGGGAAACTCGTTGTGGATCAGATGGTCCAGCATGTGTACGACATTGGAGACGGTCTGATTCGCAGCATGGAAATTCGGTCTTAATTCATCATTGAGGATATTTATGGCGCACACTGTTTTTTGCGTGAAATTGAAGAAGGAATTGCCGGGACTGGACGAGCCTCCGTTCGATAACGACCTGGGGAAGAAGGTGTACGACAACGTCTCGCAGGAAGCGTGGAAGATGTGGATGGAGCACTGCAAGATGCTGCTCAACGAGTACCGGCTGAACCCGGCGCGGCGCGAGGATCAGGAAGTCATCGTCAAACAGATGGATATGTTCTTCTTCGGAGAAGGGTCGGCCAAGCCGAAAGAGTATGTGGCGCCGAAGGAGTAGTTAAAAACAGACCTCGGACCTCGGGCTTCCGGCTTCCACTTTATGCTTCAGAGCGTGCGAGGCTTTTGGGCTGTCCGAGGAAAGGCAGAGCGCCCAGCAGCAAGGCCACGCCGGGAATCGCCACCCAGGTGGCGAGCCCGAGGCCGAAGCTGACCAGCCGGAGAAAATCAAAACCATCGATCGCCAGGCCCCACGGCAGGATCAGGCACATGACGATCAGCATGACCAGAGCTGGGGAGAGTCCTGCAGCGAGGCGCGATGGAGTTGATGCTTGAGCGCGCTGTGACAGGTAAGCTCCGAGCGCGCCAAAGAGGGGGAGCGTGGCGAGCCAGGCCCAATAGAACGACACTGCCACATTTCCCACCCACGCCACGTATGGCCGGATTCCAATGTACTGAAAAAGTGTCAAGGATACGCTCGCTCCGAACAGAGTGATCAGGGCAGGCAGCCAGAGACCTCTGGTGCGGTGATTCATAGGATCCTCCTCAGATTTTGCGCGGTGAATGTCCGCGGAAAGAACGCGCCAGTCTGTGACTTCTCGCAAAGTAAGTTCGGTCGCAGCCGCCTCAATCAGGCCTTGTGAGCGCGCTTGCTCGTACGCTTCCTCGAAATGAGCGGCCAGTTCTGCGACAACTTCTTCTCGATTTGTCGGATGCGAACCGCACGGCTCCAACCGCTCCTGAACCAGCTTCTTCCAATCAGGCATGGCTGACTCCCGCGAGGGTGTTGAGGGCCTGGAAGAAAGAGCGCCATTCTTCTTTAAGCGGCGCGAGTCGCTTCCGGCCGCTGGGCGTGAGGCGATAGTAGCGACGGTCGCGGCCAGCGTGGTTCGCTTGCCAACGGCCTTCGACCCAGCCACGTTTTTCCATCTCGTAAAGCAGGGGATAGAGGGACGCCAGAGTGAATTGCAGGGCTCCGCCGGTTCGCTCGCCGATTTGTTTGGCGATTTCGAAACCGTAGAGGGGCTTTTCGGCCAGCAAAGATAGGATGGCAAGTTCGCCGCTTCCCCGCGAGATTTTGGAGCGAATGCGCTTGGTCATGGCTATGTAGGAATCACAGTATAGGAATCCTATGTTGTGAGTATAGGATTCCTATATACGAGCGTCAACGTTACGAGGGTACCTGGCTGGGCGGACATTTCAGGGTACTTCCGAAGTGCGGGGCGGCGCGAGGGCCGAGGCAGCCGAGCTTTGCGAGGCCTGTCCGGGTCTGAGACCCGGACCCACACAACCCAGACCCGGACCCACACATTTTCGTGCAAGCCGCTTCACGGCGACCGTTCTCTTGCTGTTCGTGTTCTTTTTGCGCGGCAGGGAGGGCGAAAAATGAAACGTCAGGCGGGATTTACCTTGATTGAGATGCTGATTGTGATCGCGATCATTCTGATCATTGCTGCGATCGCGATTCCGAGTATGACGACTGCGAAGATGAACGCGGATGAGACTTCGGCGGTCGCGTCTGTTCGGGCAATCAACCAGATGGAAGTGGTGTATCAGGCCGCCTACGGGGGATACGCGGAGACCCTGGCGAACCTGGGAGGGGCCGAGCCCTGTACCAAGTCCGCCGCCACTGCTTGTTTGTTGGATCAGAGCCTGGCTGGCGGGGTGAAGTCGGGATACAACTTTGCTGCGGTGGGGAGCAATCCGGCGGGTGGGATGAGCACGAGTTACGTGGTGGGTGCGGCGCCAGTGGTGTTTGATCGCACGGGGAAGCGGTTGTTTTGCTCGACCGACAAGAATGTGATTCGCGCGGATCTCAATGCCGGGGGTAGCACGACTCCTCCGGATGGGGCGCAGTGCGCGGGGTTTAGCGCGTTGCAGTAGACGGGTGCCTAGAGAGTGAGGCGTTGCATTTTGGTTCGCGAGATGGCACGGCTGAAGAGGTTGCGAAACAGTACTTTCATAAGGCTGAGATTTCCCTCAGCGGCTTGAAGCCGTCATTCATTCCACGTGACTTACGGCGCGGCTACAAGCCGCACCCCTTCAAAGCAAAAGCAAAACCAGAGTTTTTCGGCAACCCCGAGGCCGTGTCCTTTCCTGGCGCTCGAATCCTGGCTGAGCCTGAGTCCGAAGCCAATCTTCATGAGTTACTTCGCCAGTTACTATGCACCAATATTGATGCACATTTCATCAACCCGTAACAATCCGCTGCTAGAACATGAATATGGATCTGCACGTGTACAACACGCTGATCCTCTCCGACCTGCACCTGGGTGCAGAGACGAGTCATGCGCGCGAAGCCACGCGCGTGCTCAGGGAGACTCGCTTCCAGCGGCTGATTCTGCTGGGCGACATTTTCGCCGACCTCAATTTCGCCCGCCTGACCAAGGAGCACTGGAAGTTTCTGGGGTTCATCCGCAAGCTCTCGAATCCCAAGCGCAACATCGAGGTGGTGTGGGTCGAGGGCAATCACGACCACGGGCTGACCAACATCATGTCGCACTTGGTCGGAGTTCGCGTCTATCAGGATTACACGTGGGAGTACGCCGGGCTGCGGCACATCGCGATTCATGGTCACCAGTTCGACGGGTTTCAGGTGAACCGGTTGCGGCTGAGCCGGTGGGGCACGTCGCTATTCCTGCAGTTGCAGAAGCTGGACTTGAAGGGGAATCCGATTACGCGGCTGATCGACCGGCTGAACACGCGGTGGCTGCGCATGTCTCCGAAGGTGGCCGCGGGAGCGCTGCAATATGCGCGGCATCACGAGGCACAGCGTATTTTCTGCGGGCATACGCACGAAGCCATTCAAGTGGCGCAAGACGGAATTCAGTACTACAACTCGGGCGGGTGGGTCGATTCGCGGCTCACTTATCTCACGGTTGACGAACAGGGGGTACAAATCCATGAGTTCAATGAGCATGAATACCGCGAACGAGCTGACGATCGTGATTCCGGCGAAGAACGAAGCGAAGCTGATTCCGCGTTTGCTGACTTCGCTGACGAATCAGGACTACTCGAAGATGTCGAGTACGAAAGTGTTGGTCGCTGACGCGAACTCAACGGATGGAACTCCGGAGATCGTGCTCAGTTTCCGCGACCGCTTGAACGTGGGCGTGATTCGCGGCGGGATGCCCTCGGTCGGACGAAACCGGGGAGCGGCGCGGGCGGACAGCGATTACATCCTGTTTCTGGATGCGGATATTGAACTGGCGGACCGGTCACTGGTGCGGCGCTGCGTAGAGCGCGCGCAAAAGAATCAGTTGCACTGTGTGACGACGAATATTTTGTGCAATGAAGGCAGCTGGGTCGACAAGCTGTTCTATGCGGGGAACGATTTCTTTCAGTACTTGTCGTACCTGCATCGTCCGTTTGCCACCGGAATGTTCATGCTGTTTGACCGGAAGAAATTCTGGGAACTCGGCGGGTTTCATGAGCAGATTCTGTTCGCCGAAGACTACCGGCTCAGCCAGCAGGTGGCGCGCAAGCGATTTGCGATTGTCCGTGGCGGGGTCTACACCACGAACCGGCGGCTCAAGAAGATGGGACATCTGCGGGTGGGGTGGCTCTTCCTGAAGACCGCGATGAACTATTGGAACGAGAAATATTTTCTGCGGGACCACAAGTATTGGGCGCCGGAGCCGGACAGCGTGCCTCGCGCCTAGTCTTTCGGTCGTTTGCTTCAACGAGTTTTTGTCGTGGCCACAAAAAACAGGATCCAGCCAACCAGCCGGATCCTGCTTTTGCGTGCGGATGAGTCTGGGTGCTAGAAGCGGAAAACGATCCCCGTCGACAGCCGGAGGTTATTCTGGTGAGTTCCAAAGAATCGTGTCTGCACGAAATCTCCCTGGAAACGCCAGGCCACGGGTCGGATCAGGCGATAATCAAGGCCGCCGCCCAGCGCGGTCGCAAAGGATGTGTCCGAGCCTGCACTGTTGGCATTGACGTGGCCGAATCCAAACATCGCTTCCGCGAAGGGACGAAATTTGCCGACAGAGGCCGAAACGCGTGGTCCGAACAGAACGTTGTGCACTGCTACATTGGCGGCATTAAATGGGGGCTGAAGACATGGAAGTGGACCGGGACACGGAATTGAGGCAAAAGTCTGTGAGCCGTAGTGGCCGCCGAAATCGGCGACGAAGCCGAGGTGGGGCACCACCTTGCCTTCCAGCGTTGCTTCCCAACCGTTCGTGTTTGCGCGATAGATGGGAGACAGATCGGTGTTGTAGTAGGAGTACCCGAAGAAGACGTTGCCCGAGGTTGGCACCTGGGCCGCTGCCAAGCCTGCGAACAATAACAGCATGAAAACGATGACAACTATTTTGCGCATAGGTCTCCTCTCTTCTGCGTCTGCAAACCCGGGCGGATGCAGAAGGTTGTTAGATGATTGCAGGTTGAGATTCGGATATTCGGATATCGGCAGAGTGCCAACCGGGAATCGAAAGTACAAATGCCTCAGAAGCGCCAGACAATTCCCGTGGAAGCCCGGTAGTCGTACTGGGTGGCAGTCGCGTAGCGCGTGCGGATGCCGTCACCTTGGATCCGCCAGGAAAAATTCTTGAAGAAGAGCTTGTAATCCGCGCCGCCGCCAACATCGATTGCGATGGGATTGTATAGAATGCCGCTGGAATTGACGTGCTGAATGCCGCCCATGGCATGCACGAACGGGCGCCACCTCCCGAAGGTGGCCGACAGGCGAGGACCGCCGAGAAAGTTGTATTGCGTGACTTTTCCGGAGGCGTTGCTCCGGTAGAAACCGCTGGCGTCGAGCACAAATCCAATGTGGGGAAAGCGGGAGAAAGGAAGCGCTTCGGCGGAACCGTTCCAACCGCGATAACTCTGTGTATTGACGACCTCGGTGAATCGGCCGTAGGAAACCCCACCGTAGACGTTTCCACGCGGAAGAAGTTGTGCTGACATCGGGAGCGAGAACAAGGTCAAACCAACAAACGTCAGCACCGCCGCGGCAGTCTTCGACACGAATTATTCCTCCCCGGCTGGCGCCGGCAAAAAACGCGTTTGAGTCAACGAAATCTGTTAGATGCAGTGTACCGGATGGCCAAGATGTCCCGGCCGACAAAATTTGTCCCCAGACGAAACCGGCTCGCTGGCCTGACGAAAATTTACCAGATTTTCATGGTGCCAAAACCTATCGACCCGCGTCTATCTACTAGCATGCAACCTATGGACACGAATTGGCAAACTTGGGAGCAGCCACGAGATCCGGCTGTCTTTAGCATACACAAGGAGTCGCAGTTGAAGCTCAGTTTGGAAACGCGAAATTCTGGCGATGTCATCATCGTGCACTGCCAGGGCCGCATCGTATATCGCGATGAAGCGGCCGCGCTCTCGCGTCTTGTGGGCGAAGTCCTGCAACACGCGAGCAGGGTGGTGCTCGACTTGAGTGGGGTGAGTTCATTGGACAGCGCCGGCATCGGAGAGCTGGCCCTGCTGCAAACCTGGGCGCAGGAGAGGAACGCGAGCCTGAAGTGCGCGGGAGCGAATTCGCTGGTTCGCACGTTGCTGGATCTGACGAATCTCGACTCCGTGCTCGAAGTGCATCCGTCTCTCGATGCGGCGCTGGAAGCGTTCCGGGACGAGCGAGTCTGCGCCGACTGCTGAGACCGTTCTTTTTTTTGCGACGTAAGGGAGCAAGGGTTCGCCTTGCTCCTTTTTCTTTTTTGCGCCCTAGTTCTCACGCTGATACCGGTAGCGTCCTTTGCGCTCCAGGGCCACGGCTTCGGCCACTTTCAGGAACGCGTTGCCGGCGTGCGACAGGTTCGCATCCTTGCGAAAAATGAGGCGCAACTTGCGTTTCAGCTGCAGTTCGCGCACGGGGATTCCCACCAACTCTCCCCTAGCCAACTCGGTCTCGACGCTGATTTCGGGGACCAGGGCGACGCCGTGCCCCATGGCCACGAACTGCTTGATGGCTTGCAGCGTTGGAAGTTCCAGGTCCATGTGCAGGGGCGTTTTGTGCGTCTTGAACAACTGGATAACCTTCTCGCGGTACGGCGACGAGACAATGTGGGCCACGAAGGACTCCGCGCCCAGTTGCCGAATGCTGACCTGCGCCGCGGTAGCGAGCGGATGTTTCGGCGGCACCACGAACACGAGTTCGTCCAGATAGACGACCACCGAGTGCAGGCTCGCTTCCTGGGGCTCGTAGGAGAGCACGCCGAACTCCGCGCTGTAACGAAGGACATCGTCGGGGATGTGACTGCCGAGAGCACGTTCGACCGTAATCTTGATCATGGGATGCAGCCGCCGGAACTCGGCCAATAACGGCAGAAGGTAGAGCACCGTGAATTCGTTGGCGGCGATGACTAGCTTGCCTTTCTGCAGTTCCCGCAATTCGGTCAGAGATTCGGCCGCCTCGCTGCGCAGGTTGATCAGCTTTTCGGCGTATTCGAAGAGAACCTTCCCGGCGTCGGTCAGCACGCCCTCGCGCGAGGAGCGGTCAAACAGTGCCTCTCCCAGTTCGTCTTCGAGTTTGCGAATAGTCTGGCTAACCGCCGACTGAGTGCGGTAGAGTTTCTCGGCAGCACGCGAAAAGCGGCGCTCGCGAGCGACGGCCAGAAACACTTCCAGTTGGGAAAGCTCCATACGCTGACTCCTTAATCGGGCGTCGATAAACCATTAGAGGAGCTTATTATAGAAGTACAGCTAATGATTACTCAAGAATTATAAGTTTTGCTTCTACGGTCGCTGCCCGTACCATAGAACATCCATTCTGCTTTGAGGAGATCCATGACGGTAGAGCGTGCCCGCATCACAGTTTTCGACACTACTCTTCGCGACGGAGAGCAGTCGCCCGGCTGCAGCATGAATCAACCGGAAAAGCTGCGCCTGGCTCACCAGCTCGACCGTCTGGGTGTGGATGTGATCGAGGCCGGGTTCCCTGTCGCCTCCGATGGCGACTTCGAATCGGTGAAGGCGATTGCCGCTGCGGTGCGCCGTCCGATCATCGCGGGACTGGCTCGGGCGTGCCGTCCTGACATCGAGCGGGCCTGGGAAGCACTCAAAGACGCGGGTCGGCCGCGGATACATGTGTTCCTGGCCACTTCCGATATTCACCTGCAGTACAAGTTGCGCATCACGCGGGATCAGTGCTTGGCGCAGGCGCGGGATGCCGTTCGCTTCGCGAAGTCGCTCTGCGACGATGTTGAGTTTTCTCCCGAGGACGCCACCCGGACCGATCCGGATTTTCTCTGTCACGTACTCGACGCCGTGGTCGAAGCGGGAGCCACAACGCTGAACGTTCCGGACACGGTCGGCTACACGGTGCCGTCTGAGTTTGGCGACTTGATCGCGACCATCCGGCAGCGAGTGAAGGGGATCGGGAATGTAACGATTTCCGCGCACTGCCACAATGACCTCGGCATGGCCGTCGCCAATGCGCTGGCCGCAGTCGCCGCGGGAGCGCGCCAGGTCGAGTGCACAATTAACGGGATCGGGGAACGAGCGGGCAACGCCTCGCTGGAAGAGATTGTGATGGCGATGCGAGTTCGGCCAGACCGGTTCGCTTACGAAACGGGCGTAGTCGGCGATCAGATTTTTGCCGCGAGCCAGATGTTGAGCGAGATCACCGGCGTTCCGGTGCAGCCGAACAAGGCCATCACCGGACGCAATGCGTTTGCACACGAAGCTGGCATTCACCAGGATGGAGTTCTGAAGAATCCGCTGACCTACGAGATTATGACGCCGCAGTCGGTCGGCGTGCCCGACTCGAAACTCGTGCTGGGCAAGCACTCTGGCCGTCACGCGCTGGGCATGCGGTGTGAACAGCTGGGGTACCAGTTTGACCGGCGAGCTCTCGACGACATCTACCGCCGCTTTGTGCGGCTGGCCGACAAGATCAAGAAAGTGGAAGATCACCACTTGCTGGAATTGATCCGCGACACGCACAAGCCCTCGGGCTCGGCGACCCCGCTCATTGAGCCAATTCCTTCCGCAAAAGCGGCGGCTGCGAATGCACCCGCGTCGAGCTTGCCGGCGACGAATCCGCCCGTGCCCGAACCGCCGAAGCCGTTCCCGGTTGGGCCGCAGACGAACGCGTTCGGAGTGCCGCTGCCCGCTCACGCCGATCCTCACCACGAGCAGACCCAGCAGGAAGACTATCTCTGGGGAGTTTAGGGGATTGAGTAATTGGGTAATTTTGCAATTGAGTAATTGAAGAGCGAGACTCGTCCGGCGACGTCTTTCCTGCACCAAGAGATAGAATTACAGGCTTTCACTTACTCAATTACCCAATTGCTAAATTTCCCAATTACAAAATCCTCTCCATGCTTCTGAAACTAACCATCCTCCCCGGCGACGGCATTGGTCCGGAAGTTACGGAACAGGCCGTTCGCGTTTTGCAGGCGGTGGCCGACGGTTTTGGTCACCAACTCCAGCTTCAACACAAGCTTATTGGCGGAGCGGCGCTCACGGCGGCGAACGATCCGCTGCCAGCGGACACCGTGCAGGCTTGCCTGGCTTCGTCTGCGGTGCTGCTCGGTGCGGTGGGGAGCCCGGCGTTCGATCACAATCCGGGGCACCTGCGGCCTGAGGCCGGGCTGTTGCGAATACGGCGCGAACTGGGTGCGTATGCCAATTTGCGGCCGGCGGTTTTCTTCCCGGCGCTGGAGGATTGCTCTCCGTTACGTGCGGAAATCGTGCGCGGAACCGACATCATGATCGTGCGCGAATTGCTGGGCGGAGCTTATTTCGGGCAGCCTCGCTCGATCGAAGGTGAGCCGGGCTCGCGCGTTGCGGTTAACACCATGCGTTACGGCGAGTCGGAGATCGAGCGCATCGCACGCGTGGCGTTTGAGTTGGCCATGAAGCGGCGGCGCAAAGTTCTGTCGGTGGACAAAGCCAACGTGCTGGAATGCTCGCGGCTCTGGCGGGAAGTGGTGACGCGCGTGGGGAAAGATTATCCCGAGGTGAAACTGGGCCACCAGTATGTCGATTCGGCCGCGATGCTGCTGGTGCAGCGGCCCACGGATTTTGATGTCTTGCTCACGGAAAACATGTTTGGCGACATTCTCTCGGATCAGGCCGGGGGCGTGGTGGGATCGCTGGGACTGCTGGCTTCAGCGAGCGTGGGAGGGCCGGTTGGGCTGTATGAACCGGTGCACGGATCCGCTCCCGACATCGCTGGGAAGGGAATTGCCAATCCGCTGGGAGCGATTCTGTCGGTGGCGATGCTGCTGCGGCATTCGTTCCAGTTGGAGGCGGAGGCGGCGTGCGTCGAGAAGGCGGTTTCGGCGGTCCTTTCACAGGGGGCGCGGACGGCGGACCTGGCCGGGAAATCGCATCCGGCCGTTTCGACGGCGGAGATGGGGCGCAGGGTCGTTGAGGCGGTGAGACCCGCGCAACGTACATCCAAATTGTCATCCTGAGCGAAGCGAAGGACCTGTGGAGTTGTCGGCAGCACCAATGCCGCCCGCGGAGTGCATATCTCTTTCGCGGCAAAGAACGCCGTTCAGGATGACAATTCATTTAAGGTCGCGCATCTCCGCGACTCGAGACTAGGCTTGAGGGCCGCGGTGGCCGGGTACTGTTTTCACTGGTTGGGCGGTGGGCTGCGGATCTCCGTCGTACTTTCCGGTCAGGTCCCACCAGCGAATATGCAGTATTTCCCGGACCATGCGGAGGCCGTCGACCAGCGGATTAATGCGCGTCTCGCCGCTGTGTCCCCAGGCGACGGGGACTTCCTTCACTTTGAAACTGAACTTGCGCGCGAGGAAGAGAATTTCAGGATCGAATCCCCAGCGTTCGATTCGCTGCAGAGGGAAGATGGTCTGAACCGCCGATTGCTTGAAGGCCTTGAAGCCGCATTGCGTATCGGCAAACTGCAAGCCCAGCGTGAGGCGCAGAAGTAGGTTGAAGATCCGGCCAAAGATCTGGCGGTGCAGCGGCTGGCGCTGCGTTTGCGTTTCGGCGCGCAGCCAGCGCGAGCCGATGGCGATATCGGCTCCACCTTCCAAAGCTTGGAAAAGTTTGGGAGCTTCTTCGATTGGCGACGAGAGGTCTGCGTCGCTGAACAGGACGATGCGTCCCCGGGCGTTGAGCATGCCGTTGCGCACGCTGTATCCCTTGCCGCGGTTGCCGGGATTCTCGACCAGGCGCAGCACGGGGTCCTTCGCGGCGAAGGATCGAACGATGTCGGCAGTATTGTCGCGGGAGCCGTCGTTGACGACGATGACTTCTGCCTCCCATGCCTGAGCGTGCACGTAGGCGAGAACCTTCTCGAGGGTCGCGCCTAGGCGCGTGCCCTCGTTATAGGCCGGAATGACGATGCTGTACGTGGGCTCCAAAAGCAGTTCTCAGCTCCCGGTTCTCAGTCGTCCTCAGTACTCAGTCAGCGCGGCCGACGGGCTGAGATGCCGGATTGGATGCAGAAGAGCAGCCTCGTGATTGTACTTTGTCGCGAGAGGATTTCGGAAATGAGATTTCGTGGGCTGAACAGTTTTCCCGTTGATGCTGTACGGCGGGTAAAAAGGTTGCAGAGAAATCTTTCGCGAGGCTGAGATTCCCTCAGGCGCCAAAGGTGTTGATAAGTGTCGCGAATAGCGGTTCGACGACGGGCGTCGAGGCCTCTCCCCAAGTGCAAGGAAGTGCACATTCTGCATTGGAATTCTCAATTCCAACAGCATTTCTCTTGACAACCGAAGAATCTAGGGTATCTTTGCTGCGCGACCGGATTGTTTTACCCCCCCGTTTACCGGCTGGCTCGACCCCGTTCCCCCCAAATACGGTGAAGTGACGCGGCCTCTTCGTTTGTGGACGAGGAAGCGAATCCATGTTCGAACCCAGGACCTTAAATGGAGGAAATGTACCTATGCGCAAGTTCAGCACAATGCTGTGTGCTCTGACCATGTTCTTCGCTGCGGCCTCGCTGGCCCTAGCGCAGGACACTCGTTCGATGGCCGCCACAACGCGTGGCGGCGAGTCACGAATGGAACCGCTCGCCGTGGAAGTCAACATGGACGAAGTTCCACAGGCGAGTCCTTCCGAGATCACCCCGAACTTCCAGACGTTGCGTCCCCGAGATGGCAGAACCGATGAACAGTACGCGGAAATGAAGCGCCAGGCTGCCAAGTTAGGTGGTAGTGGCAGCAGGGCCTCCGCTCTCACCGGTCTTCCACCGGCTAAGCGCTCGACGTTCCTTTCCACGACGAACGCCTTCTTTGGTCAGAGTGAGGTGTGCTGCACTCCCTCGGACATGGCGATTGCCGTTGGACCAACCTACGTCGCTCAGTTCGTGAATACCTACATCGCCGTCTACACCAAGACCGGCGTGCTTCAAACCGGTTTTCCCAAGAGCGCTGCGAAGTTCTTTGGGCTTCCCGCTAACACCTACACCACCGACCCGCGTGGTTTTTACGACTGGACCAACGGCCGCTACGTCTTTGTGATGCTGACCGAAAGCAGCTTCAGCGCCAACAACGTTGGACGGTTGATGGTTGCGATCAGCAAGACCAACAATCCCAGAGGCGCGTGGTGGATCTATAAATTTCAAGTCGGCAACACTGGTGAGTGTCCCGATTATCCGACGCTCGGACATGACACGAACAACTGGGGTACCAATGGTACCAAGGGTGCGATCTACATCGGTATCAACCAGTTTGCCAACAACTGCAACGGTGGGTTCATCCAGAACTACATGTTCGTGATCCCCAAGGACGCCGTCTACGCCGGCGGAGGACTCTCGTATTGGTTCCAATTCGGCTTCACGGTCGGGGGCACACTGGTCGACACGCTCCAAGCTTCGAATCCCCTCACCCAGGGTGATCGACCCAGTGCGACGTACTTGACCAACACCTTCAACATTCTTTGGAATTGCGGGGCAGGCTGTAGCAACTTGACCATGTGGTCCGTCAACAATGTGGCGGCTTTCGTTGGGGGAGGGCCTGGACCTACATTCGCAGGCGCGATCGTCCCCACAGCTCACACCTACTATTACCCGCCATCCGCGAACCAGCCCGGATCCGCAAATTCGATCGAAACCATCGATACTCGAATTACGGGATCCATGTATTACCACGCTGGACACCTGTTTGGAACTTTTGAAACCGGCGTCCCCAGCGTAACCGGAGCACGGCCCATCTGGTTCGACTACCACCCACAGCTCGATCTCAACGGCAACATCACGGGTGGGGAAGAGCATCAGGAAGACTGCTTCTTCTGCGGTGGCCAGGGTACGAATGGATCCTCGTACTTCACATCTTTGTCGCCCGATAGCGAAAATAACCTAACCCTGCAGTACACGTTCTCGGACGACAACACCTATCCAGAGATGGCCGTGACCGGTCGTCGCGTGAGTTATGGCGACAGCTTGATGAACGGAGCCGGATACGTCATCGCCGGAGGTTCGGGTTTGTACACTCAATTCCGCTGGGGCGATTTTTCCGCAGTCGCGCCGGACAATACGAACCCCGCTAACCCGTTGATGTGGACGGCTGGTGACTACGACAACGGTGGCAATTGGGGAACCGCAATCTCAGCTCAAAGCTACCCCGTTCCAACAAATCAGTAGCTCCACCGCTGGTTTGAAGGGTGGTCGTAACGAGCGACAGGCTGCTGCAGCCCTACGGGTTGTCGGCAGCCTGTTTTTTGTGCTACCGCCGAGAAAGAGTTTTTGAATGTGACTGCTGATGCAATCAGCCTTGGCGCTCATTGGCCCGGTTGTGGCTGTAGGCCGGCAGGTTGGGCGAGCGACTCCAATGTTGATGAACCGTCGCCGGGATACTTCCCAGCGGCTAAAAGCCGCGCCCTCTCAAAGAAGGCAAAGCGCGAGCAGAAGCCTGAGAACTGAGAACTTCCCTACGCCACCTGGCGCTTCAGTTCCAGCATCGAGAAATATTCCGCCACCAGCTCCGCGTCCCAGAGGCCGCGCGCGGCTTCCTCGCGCATGGTCTGGGCAGCCTGTTCGTGGGTCAAGGGCGGCTTGTAGGAGCGCGCAGTGCGGAGTGCGTCGTACACGTCGACTACCTGCAAAACCCGAGGCAGCACCGGAATCTCCGACCCGGTCAGGCCGTCCGGGTAGCCCGAACCATCCGAGTGTTCGTGATGGTGGCGGATGATGGGCAGCACCAGGCGCAGCGAACGCAGAGGCCGGCAGATGTTCTCGCCAGTGATGGGATGGAGCTTCATCACCTCCCATTCCGCGGCCGTGAGGTCGCTGCCTTTTTTCAAGATTTCATCAGGCACGGCGATCTTGCCCAGATCGTGCAGGTATCCCCCCCGTTTCAACGCGACCAGGGAATCTTCATCCATGCCAAGGTGGCGGCCGAGATCAACCGCACGCAACGAGAGCCGCTCACAGTGACCCTCGGTATAAGGGTCGCGACCTTCGACGATCAGGCCCAGCGTGCACAGGACGGAATCGGCGGTCTCCAGTTCGTCGGTAAACTCTTTCAGGCGTAGCAGGGACTTCACCCGGGCGATGAGTTCCTCGGCCAGCACTGGCTTGTTCAAAAAATCGTCGGCCCCGGCCTCGATGCCGCGCACTTTGTCGCTGCTATCGCTGAGTCCGGTGATAAGAACGAAGGGAATCAGGCGCGTGGCCGGATTGTCCTTCAAGCCGCGGCAGAACTCGTAACCCGACTTGCCCGGCATCATTACATCCGAGAGGATCAGGTCCGGTAGTTGGCGATGTACTTCCGCTTCGCCCTGCTCGGCGTTGGCCGCGGTGACCACGTCGTATCCGCGCATGGTGAGCAACTGGCTCATCAGGCCGGCAATGCTGGGCTGGTCGTCGACGACCAGGATTCGCGGGGCACGACGCCTTGGCAACAGATCACCCATATCCTGATAAGAAGCGGCTTCCCCCTCTACAGTTGTCCGCGCATCTGGATGCGACGAAGTACGCGAGGAGGGCAAAAAGCTCATGGCAAAACTAGTCTTCTCATTCTACTGCCATTCTTCCGTCTTCGCCGCGCCCTCGCCAGCCTTTTGGGATAGTACCACCCGTCTGAGTAGTTCAGCGTTTCCCACTTTGGCACGTGTGTTGCTGAGTCTGTGACCGGAAACCTTGCTTCGGACGCCACTTCTTGCCTACCCTCGCGTCATGCAATGGTTTGTGCGAACGCCGCTGATTGGATTGTTGTGTACGGTTCTCTGTACGGCCGCGGCGGGCGCGGTACCTAAAGTTCACGTCATCGCGTTCGGCAAGTGGACGACTGCGCAGTGGTTGCCGGGCACGGGCGTGGACGACGAGAAGCCGCTGACCTTGAAGATCCGCGCGCTCATGGTGGACGGACGCGTCAAGGAATACGTTCTGGGTTCACCCCACGAAGTGACGGACCGGCTGTTTGTCGTGCGGCGAGCGTTTCGGGTGAATGACAGCCTTCCCGAAGAGACGGGCGCATCCCGCTGGCAGTGGCAACGCGGAGGCTGGTTGCTCGTCGACCGCACCACCGGGCGCGTTTCCGCGGTTACTCTTCCAGACTTCGATGCGTTTTACTCTGCCGCCAGTTGGTACCGGGACTACGTGGCCTACTGCGGAGTGTCCGATGATGGAAAGAAGACCTACGCCATCGTGGCACAACTCAGCCGGCGCAAGCCAGTGTTGAAGAAGCCGCTGTCGAACGACGGCGTGCCTGACGATGCCGCGCCCGACTCGGCGTGCCCGGCGCCGTCGTGGCAGCGAAGTCCGATACGAGCGAGCTTTGAACCCGCAGGCGGAGCCAAGCAGACGTTTGCCATCCGCGGGCATGTGGTGGATTTGGTGAATGATGCGGAGGAGGAAGAAGGATCGAAGTGATTTCAGATTGCAGATTTGAGATTGTAGATTTCAGATCGCAGATTGATCGGGATCTGACTTGGAAATCTGCAATCTAGAATCTGCAATCTGAAATCTGCCTTCAGTCTCCAGCCGCTTCCACTGCAGGCAGGTCCGCTGCCACCGTCTTTTCTTTTACCTTTGCGCTTGTGACGAGGACCACCGACAGCACCACAATTGCGCTTCCTGCCAGGATGAAGCGGTCGACGTGCTCGTGCAGAATCAGCCAGCCGAGAAACACAGCCACCACCGGATTGACGTACGCGTAGGTTGACACCTTGGACGTGGGGACGTGTTCGAGCAGCCAGATGTAGGCGGTGTAGCCGATCCACGAGCCGCACACGACCAGATACATCACTGCGCTGATGCCGCGCGTGGTCCAAGTCACGCGCGAGAGGTCGCCGTCGAAGAGCGCGAAGATGAAATTTCCAACTCCCGCCGCAGTGACCTGCCAGCCAGTGGCGCTGAAGACGTCCATGCCAGATTGCCAGCGCTTTGAGAGTACGGAGCCGAGAGCCCAAGTGAACGATCCGAAGATCAGGCTGATCGAAGCCCAGAACTCGCGATGGCCCATGGTGCCGGACTGCAACTGTGGCCAGACCAGAATAAATAGTCCCAGGATGCCCAGCGCGAGGCCGGCTTTGCCGCGCCCGGAGATGTGGTGGTCGCCGAGCAGAAGGGAATCGAGCACCAGAAACCACAGCGGGGTGATGGCGATGATGAGCGCGGCCAGTCCGGACGACACAGTGAGTTCTGCATACGAGAGCGTGAGGTTACCGCCCATTAGAAGCAGCAAGCCTACGACGGCAGCGAGTGCGATTTGCTTGGGTGAATAGAGAATCTTCCGGCCGGTGGCGGCGCAAACCGCCAGCATGACGACTCCTGCAATCGAAAACCGCACGGCGCACATCAGAGCCGGAGGAATGGTCTGCACGGCGATGTCGATGCCGAGGTAAGTCGAGCCCCAGAACAGATACACAAGTCCGAAAGCAAGAATCACCATCCACCGGCTTGGGCGCTGAGCGGAGTGCATTGGCGTGAAGAACAGGGAGAAGCTAAAAGATATCAGACGCGTGCGGGGGCGGGTTGGATTCTAAAGTTGAGGCGGGGAGCGCACGAGGCACAATGAGCGGTTAGCTTAGACTCCCACGCCAAGCGGAAACGCCCAAAGGAACAAAATCCAGCAACTCACAACGGCCAATCCCAGGCGCGACCAACCGCGACCGAACCAGATTAGCATCAATGCTGCCGCATTCGCCCCGAACAAGCCCAAGAACACAAAGTCGGGACGATTGGCATGTGCGTGATATTCGCCGCCCGTGTACTTACTACTCAGCGCTAAGGGCCATGTCACAAGTGGAGACAAACAGAGCGCAAGCAGGAGACCCAAAGCGATAACGTATGGTATGCGACGCCAACTTGGGAGTGAGGTGCGCTGTTCCCGTCGGTAACGCACGAACGTACTCGTAACCGCAACAACTACGCAAACGTAAGCTGTGATTAGAAAGGCGGGTAGCGCGAATTCTGAACGGTCAAGTCGGTTTCCTCCAAGGAAAGCCAACGGCACTAGGAGAGTAGACGCCATCATCGCAGCAATTTGTACATGTTTCGCCGTCATGATTTGGTGCTCCCTGAGCGTGTTATCGAGATTTATCGCCAATCAGAATAGATCGTTGAACGACAATGTGCCCTCAGCGGAGCAACCACGACAGAACCAAGACATACGCCAGATAGAGAGCGCAGCACCACATGGCCAGCAGCAGGGGACGCTGACGGTCGTACGGAACCTCCCAGGTACGGGCGGCATTTCCCACGGCGAAAACCTTCTTTGTAGCAAACGACTGTTCAAATTGTTCGCGCCGTTGTGGGTGAGCCTTGAGGTATGTGACCGCTTCAAGTCCTGCGGTCGACATTTCATTCTCAAACACCTCAAAACGGCCGCGTAGGTAGTTGAAGCACCACACGGCAAGCAGCGATACAAGTAGTCCCATAGCGCCCAGGCTGAGTGCCGCGGCAATCTCCGACGCCAACCGTGCCAAGCCTGCATAAGCCGGTCCGGTCGTTCCACTAAAACTTCCCAGGATGCCATTTACCGTACCGAGAAAGCCAATGAACGGTGCAGAAGACGCAATGGTGGTGAACGTGTTGAGCCCAAGCTTCAAATGGGCGGCGAGGAACTTGCTTCGGCGCTGAAAGGCCCGTTGAGCGGTTGCAATAGCTTCTCTGTTGGTGAACGCTGGCGGCGCCGAAGCGTAGGCTCTTAAAGTTTCGGCAACAATGTTCGCAACGTGACTACGGCTGTTTCGTGCGGCAATGGTGATTACCTCGTCGAACTTGCCGTCGCGTAGCGGCGAGGCGGCGTCGCGGATAAAAGTACGGGAATCACGGCGAGCCGTGTTGTAACGGTATAGGCGGAAACAGATGATTGCACCGGTATTCGCCAGCATGAAGGCGAGCAACATGAAATCTGCTCGTCCCAGCCAGTCCATCGATTGCCAGAGGCGGGCAAGGTTCCAAACGTCGGGCTGCGAACAGCCGACGACTGAGGTCTGGGACTTACGCTGGTCAACCAGAAAGACGACCCTTGCTACCCCAACCGAGCGCAAAGGAACCAAAACCTTGGCAACATTTCCGTAACTGGCGTGGGCATCAACGGCTAGGTATATCTGGGCTTGCGGGCTGCGTTCCAGACGGTGGCGGAGTTCATGACACAAGTCACCAATCGAGATTGGATCTTGCCTCCAGAAAACCCTGCCGTCGTACATGACCACAAGAACGATAGCGTCGTCCTCATTCGCGTCCGCCGCCCAGATGGGATTATTGACCTTGGGCAAATCCGAGGGGCCGAACCTCGGCAGTCCATTTGTCAGCATGAGAGCGAATACAAAAATCGCAAACAAAGTAGCACTCACGGCTACAAACGGAGTGCGATCTACGCTGCAGAAAAGATTCGCCGTTGTCACGCGCTTGTGGCGCATCTGCTTATTTAGACCCCTGCCGTGATCCTATTGTTCCGCCTACTCGGAGGTAAGTGACCTTCGTACTCACGTGCCTGATAAAGGACCGTTGGTGAGTATGAATATCGCCATAGGACCGCCAAAAGACGCTTTCGGTGCCACTTGGGGCGGTTGGCGCGGGCTAATTGCCACCGTGTGTGAAAGATGCATTGTGACCTAGTTTGTGATCGTGGCCGGCCTTTCGTTAGGCATAGGTGTTGAAATCAGGCGGTGACGCTCATTGACCCAGCCGTGGTGGAGTGCGGAGCGGTTTGAACCGCCCCGGAGCGCCGTTTAGCTGAGGCTCGCTCTTTCACACTACATGTGCAGATAGAGTACCTACAATACTGTATGTACACAAACGTACGCATAGAGATCATAGTCTAGCATGCTTCGAATGGCGGCCCCGCTCGTCGCCCAGAATGCCCTTCCTTGAGCCGGAAACGACCCTGGCAGGGGCGATCGCTGACGCGGGCGAGGGGATATATCCTCCGGGACGGAATTCGCGTTCTAGCGGCGTTGCAGGGCTGTTCCACGAACTTTCAACGACTTCCACGAAGGCTCAACGACTTGGCAGGGAATGAACAATAGAATGCGACAAACCTACTCGTAGAGACGTTGCTTGCAACGTCTCGGCCGGCAGCATGGGCGCTGTCGGCAAGACGCAGCAAGCTGCGTCTCTACGAGTCCCTTCGATCGCTGCCCATGTCCATTCGCTACCAACAAGGGGGTTACGCCGTGCAGTCCTTCCAGCTATAATGAATCAGTAATGTTGACGGTTTGCGATGCTGCGCAAGAATCCCAACTCGCGTCTTCCCAATGCGCATCTGCCCGAGTGCTGGCTGCACTGCTTAGTGTGCCCGCGGCGCTATCGGGCGAATCTGCCGTCGCGCCTGCGTCCCAATCTCTTCGGTAGCGACTAATTTCATCCTCCGCCTTCGATTCGCTTTGGCGTGCGTGCGTCCGAACCAGGATTCCGCGTTCCAAGGTTGCAATTCCTGATAACTGGCGGCTGACTCCTGACGGCCGCTTACGGAGGATGCCATGACTACCAAGACTATGACCGCTACGATTGGTCCCAAGATCAAGACCGCCCTGCCCGGGCCCAACGCCAAGCGCGTGCTCGAGGGCGACCAGAAATACATTTCGCCGTCCTATACCCGTTCCTATCCGATGGTGGCCAAAAGTGGGCGCGGCATCGTGGTGACTGACGTCGACGGAAATGAATTCTTTGACTTCTCCGCCGGCATTGCCGTGACCTCGACCGGGCACTGCCATCCTGACGTGGTTGCTGCCATTCAGAAGCAGGCGGGCGAACTGATCCACATGTCGGGTACGGATTTTTATTACGAAAACATGGTGGACCTGGCGGCGCGGCTATCGAAGATTGCGCCCATGCCCGGCCCGCATCGTGTTTACTACGGTAACTCCGGAGCGGAGGCGATCGAGTGCGCCCTTAAATTGGCGCGCTACCACACCAAGCGACAGAACGTGATCGCGTTCTTGGGTGCGTTTCACGGACGGACTATGGGTGCGCTCTCGCTGACGGCGTCGAAGCCGCAACAGCGCCGACGGTTCGCCCCGCTCGTGCCGGGTGTGACGCATGTGCGCTATCCCGACGTTTATCGCGGCTGCGTGGGCGGTGTGCAAGACGCAGATAACTTCGCGCTGGGCTGTGCGCGCTTTATCGAGGAGAAGCTGTTCAAGACCACGCTTCCTCCGGAGGAAGTGGCGGCCATCTTCGTGGAGCCAGTGCAGGGCGAAGGCGGGTACGTCGTTGCTCCAAAGATCTTCATGCAGGAACTTCGGCGCATCTGCGATCGTCACGGCATCCTGCTGGTCGTCGACGAAGTGCAGAGCGGCATTGGACGCACGGGCAAGTGGTTCGCCGTCGAGCATACCGGCGTCGAGCCTGATATGGTCTGCATGGCGAAGGGCATTGCCTCGGGCATGCCGCTCGGAGTTACGATGACACGCGCCGAAATCATGGACTGGGTGCCGGGGTCGCACGCGTCGACGTTTGGCGGCAACCCTGTCGCTGTGGCTGCGGCGCTAGCGACGCTGGATGTGATCGAGAAGGAGCACCTGCTCGAGAACTCGACTAGCGTGGGCAATCACATCATGAAGCGCATGGCCGACTGGCCCTCGAAGCTGAAGCTGGTGGGCGATGTACGTGGCCGCGGACTGATGATCGGCGTCGACATCGTGAAGGACAAGGTCACCAAGGAATACGCGAATGCCGAGCGCGACCGCATCGTCGAAATGGCGTTCGAGCACGGTGTGCTGTTCCTGGGCTGCGGGCCGAGCACGATCCGCCTGTGCCCGCCGCTGGTTGTTACGAAGGAAGAAGCGGACGTCGCCGTGGATGTGCTCGAAGAGTGCATTTCCGCAGTGGGCAAAGGCGCGTAGCGTCGTCTCCTAAAGTTCTAGACCCACGCCGCTAGTTCACCACAGAGGCACAGAGACGGACAATCACGGAATGGTTCTTCTCCGTGACTCTGTGCCTCCGTGGTGAAAACCTCACTTGTTGGCAGGAATGCCGATTCGCGCGACTAGATCCTTGAAAGCGGGGTCGTCGTGGAGACTGGCGAAGGTCGGGTCGGCTTCGAGGTTCACCGCGGACTCGTCATGCTTGTCGTAAACGACCTTCAAGTACTGCAGAGCTTCCTGTTTGTTCCCCAAGCGTACGCTCGTCTGCGCCAGAAGATACGGCGATAACTGTCCGCGGCTGTACAGCTTCTTTTGCGACGCGAGCATATTCCGCAGCATGCCTTGGCTGCCCCCGGCCACGAGACCTTTCTCGGCCGCGTCGACGAGTTTCAGCGTCGAATCGTCCTGCATTAAAGTCGCTTCCTGTTGCCACTCCTTCAGGTAACGGGCGTAGTCCCCGTCGGCGAAATAAGCGGTTTTCAGATACCGGTGCGGAGAGACGAAATCCGGTTCCGTCGCTTCCAACTGCTTCAACAGCGCGACGCCTTCTTCGCGCCGGCCCGCTGCCCAAAGCAGGTCGCCTTTGTCGGCGACAATGGACTTTGAAGCCGGATCAAGGGCTTGCGCGCGCTCAATCTCCGCTACCGATTCGGAATGGCGGCCGACGGTCGCGAGATAGGTGGCGTACCAGTGGTGAGCGACTGCGTTGTTGGGATTCAGATCGATGGCGCGGCGGAATTCGCGCTCGGCATTCGGCGCGTCCCATGTGCCGTAGAACAGAGCAAAGGCCAGGGAAGCGTGCGCCTCCGAGGACGTATCGTCGAGCTCAACGGCCCTCCGTGCCGCCGCGAGGGCTCGAGGGTAGGCTTCGCTGGCGGGCATCAGAGTGTATTCGCGCAGCAGGTTGTAACAATCGGCGAGGCCGACGTAGGCGGGAGCGTAATTGGGATCGTGAACGATGGACTGGGTGAAGTAGTCCACGGCCTTGTTCAAGCTGTCGGGCGTGCGCTTCTCCCAATAGAAGCGACCTTTCAAGTAGAACTGCTCGGCCTCAGAGTTGGCGGAGTGCTGGCCGGAATCTGAAGTCTGGGAGGCCGCAATGGGCGGTTTCCTGGTGCCTGCCTTGACTGCGCGATAGACGGGCCGAAAACTCCACGCAGCGAGAAGCAGCGCAAGCACCGCGAGCACTGGAAGTACGAGTGCCCGGTTCCGTCGCTGTGGCGGCCCAGGCGAATTCTCGACCAGGTTTTCATTGTCCGGCTTGATCACTACCAAACGCGGCTGCCCCGCTGTCGCGGGAACTGCGGGGACGTGAGTCGGAGCGATCCAGCGGTACCCGCGCCGCTCTACGGTCTGGATGAAGATGGGGTTGTCGGCGGAGTCTCCCAGCGCGTCCCGAAGGCGGTTGATGGCGCTGCTGATCCCGTGGTCGAAATCCACGAACACCCCTTCGGGCCAGAGCGCTTGGCGAAATTGCTCCCGGCTGAGCACTTCGTTGGGTCGGCTCAGCAGAAGCTTCAGAGCTCGAAAGGGCAAATCCTGAATCTTGATCTTGGCGCCGTTCTTTCGAAGCTCGCCCGCCCGCACGTCCGCCTCGAACACACCAAAGCGAACGACTTCGCAGGATTGTTCAGCTGGCTTCATACAGTTCGACTCAGAATTCGCTACTGAGAAGTTTAGCGCATTCGGGACTCTTGGCGAAATTGCCCGCTTGGGTGCCATTCCACCGCGCCTTGCCCAGGTGAGGAGTCTTTGCATCATTATAGTGAATAATGACTTAGCGCGTGAACCGCGTTTGCAGGAGACGTGAATTGACGACGAGCCAAACGTCGGTGAAAGTGAGCACACAATCATTCTGGCCGAGCCGGAACCGGTCCCGCCAGCGATTGGCGCATTTAAGTCTGCCCGAAGAGCCCTGCGGAGGACAGCGAGCGGAAGTCGCTGTCCCGGGCTCGGGCAGAAGGCGCAATCAGCGCCGCCACTTTCACGGTCGATCTAATGCCGTGGGACACTTGCGGAGCGCGCGAGAGGGTGCGCTCCGCAAGTCTAAGAAATCGAGTTCTGTTGCTAACTCCTGGGGGGGAGGATGGCGACCAGGCCTGCGGCATTGTCCGCGGGCTTGTTTTGTTTGGGATGAACCGGAGTTTCGCAGGGGCGCGTCGACTCAATGCGCGTGTCCTAGCCTGCTTCCCGCTTCGGGAAGCTCGGGAGTCCAATCCCTGCAGATTGTGAGGTGAGTCACATCTCAAGATGGAATACTCCGACTACACTGATGCTTCTTCGCCATGCTTCCGGCAAGTCTTACCCGAACGATTGTTCGCGCACTGGACTGGGTTGCGCTGCGGGTACTTCCCGCCGACCAGAGGCCGCGGCACCAGCGGATTGGCATCCAAGGTGAAGAAGAGGCTTACTTCCATCTGCGGAAGCTGGGCTACGCAATCGTGGCGCGCAATTTCCGTTCGCCGCGCTGCCGTGGGGAGATTGATCTGATCGGCTGGGACAAAGACGTTCTTTGCTTTATTGAAGTGAAGACTCGGACTTCCCGCGATGTGAAATCTCCGGAGGCGGCTGTGGACCGGCATAAGCGGCGGGAGTTGGCAGAAATGGCACGAGAGTACCGGAGACGTCTTCCACCATCGTGCCAGTGGAGAATCGATATTGTGAGCGTATACTATGATCGTTTTACGTCCCGCCCCCAGATCGAAGTATTTCGCAATGCTTCCTTGTCGGCGTAAAATATGAGGTTTGCGCAACCCGCTGAAAGGATTCCGTAATTGCCTGAGCTTAGAAAAGATCCGATTGTTGGCCGTTGGGTGATTATCTCCACGGACCGGGCGAAGCGTCCCACCGATTTTGTCCGCGAGAATATGAAAATCAAGGGTGGATTTTGCCCTTTTTGTTATGGAAACGAGGGCAAGACTCCTCCAGAAATCCAGGCATACCGCCCCAACTCGAATGGCGGACCGGCGCCGCAGCGTGACAGTCCGGGATGGACCGTCCGCGTAGTGCCCAACAAGTTCCCGGCCCTGGGAATTGAGGGCAACATGAACCGCCAGGCCGAGGGCATGTTTGACCGGATGAACGGAATCGGGGCGCACGAAGTGATCATCGAGACGCCCGACCATACGGCCAGCCTGGCCACCCTGCCTCCAAAGCGAATTGAAGATGTTCTGTGGACCTTCCGCGACCGCATCCTGGATCTGAAAAAGGATCGGCGGTTCAAGTACATCCTGATCTTCAAGAACCACGGGGAAGCGGCGGGGGCGTCGCTGGAACACGCGCACTCGCAGCTCATTGCGCTGCCCATTCTTCCCATCAACGTGGTGCAGGAACTCGAAGGAGCCAAGCAGTACTTTCTCTACAAGGAACGCTGCGTGTTCTGCGACATCATTCGGCAGGAGATGGACGGCGGCACCCGGGTGGTGGCGGAGAACGAGAATTTTGTTACGCTGGCGCCGTATGCTCCGCGTTTTCCGTTCGAGACTTGGATTCTGCCCAAGCAGCATGAATCGGCGTTCGAGAACTCGTCGTCGCACATGTTCGAGAACTTGGCCAGGGCCTTGAAGACGCTGCTCAGCCGGGCCGATCGGGTGCTCGACAATCCGCCTTACAACCTGGTGATCCACAGTTCGCCGGTGCAGGACCCGACCAACGACCACTATCACTGGCACATCGAGTTCATGCCGAAGCTGACCAAGACGGCAGGATTTGAATGGGGTACCGGTTTCTACATCAATCCCACGCCACCGGAAGAAGCGGCGAAATTCCTGCGTGAAGCGAATGTGGAGGAAACTGCACCCGTTCCAGTGGGCTGAGGGAGATTCGGAATTCAGCGGATCAGAAGAAAGGGGCGCGGCAATTGCCGTGCCCCTCTGAGTTTAGCCGGAGAGAAGGACTCTGAGGATTCTCAAGGGTCCCTAGTGAGCGCTAGCATAGGCCGACTGCACGGAGCCGGTTGTCATCGAAATGTAAAATCCAGAAATGTAAAATCCCGGTGAATCGTCCACGCTCGGACCCCGCGTCGGTGTCGATTGACGCCCTTTCGTTCTAATCACTACTATGGGCGGCTCCGAGGTTCTCCATGAAACGCTGCTTGCTTGTGTTCCTGCTGGCGGGTTGGGCCTACGCCGCCCCGGGTCCATCCACGCTGATTGCGAATGTTCCCAATCGGGCGACGGTGAGCCTGAATGGCGCATGGCATGCCATCGTCGACCCATTCGACAACGGCAAGTCTGCCGGATTCTTTCGCAATGAGAAGCCGCGCAGCAAGGGTGATCGCGTCGAGTACAGTTTCGACGCGTCGCCGGTTCTGAATGTTCCGGGCGACTGGAACACCCAACGCGAACAGTTGATGTTCTATGAGGGACCGGTCTGGTACCGGCGCGAGTTCAACTATCACAAGCGCGCGAACGTGCGCGTCTTTGTCTACTTTGGCGCCGCCAACTATCAGGCAAGCGTCTACCTGAACGGAGAAAAGCTCGGCGAACATGAGGGCGGCTTCACTGCGTTCAATTTCGAGGTGACTTCGGTTCTGCGGGACGGCGAGAACTCTCTGATCGTCGAAGTGAGTAACGTCCGCCGCGCCGACGCCGTGCCCGCGTTGAAGTTTGATTGGTGGAATTACGGGGGGATCACGCGCGATGTGATTCTAGTCGAAGTGCCGACGGTCTTCGTTCAAGACTATTCCGTGCAGCTCGCTCGTGGCTCGCAGAATGAGATTGCAGGCTGGGTGCAATTGAACGGCGAATCGGTGCCACAGAAGATCACCCTGGAGATCGCGGAGGCGGGCGTTCGTGAGACGGTCGTCAGCGACGGAACTGGCCGCGCGAGCTTTCACTTCGCCGCGAAGGTGGAGCTGTGGTCTCCTGCTCATCCCAAGCTGTACGACGTAATAGTCACCAGCGGCGCCGACGTAGTCCACGACCAGATTGGCTTTCGCACCATCGAAGTGCGGGGAGCCAACATCCTATTAAATGGCAAGCCCATCTTTTTACGTGGCATCTCGATGCACGAGGAAGCGCCGTTTCGCGAGGGGCGCGCTTTCAGCCCGGAGGACGCGCAGACTTTGCTCGGCTGGGTAAAAGATCTGGGATGCAACTTCGTCCGCTTCGCCCACTACCCGCACAACGAGAATGAGATTCGTCTGGCCGACCGCATGGGTCTGCTGGTGTGGTCGGAGATTCCGGTCTATTGGGACATTGACTGGTCGAATCCCGCGACCATGGCGAATGCGGAGGCGCAACTGCGTGACATGATTGCGCGCGACCATAACCGGGCTGCGGTCGTCCTGTGGTCGGTTGCAAATGAAACCCCCGTGAAGCCGGAGCGGCTGGCGTTTTTGAAGCAGCTGGCTCAGGACGCAAGGGAACTCGATTCCACGCGGCTCATCACTTCCGCTTTGAACCACGTGGATGAGACTGGTCCAGACGAGCGCAGGTTGAGCGATCCGCTGGGAGACGTGCTGGATGTTCTCGGCCTGAACGAATACTTGGGTTGGTACGGCGGGCGTCCGGAAGATGCCGACAAGATGCAGTGGAAATCGAAGTGGAACAAGCCGCTGATCGTCAGCGAATTTGGCGGCGGCGCGGCGTACGGGCTCCACGGCGATGCGGACGAGCGCTGGACCGAGGAATATCAGGACAACTTGTACCAGCACCAGCTGGGCATGGTGGAGCGAATGCCGAACCTGGCGGGACTGACGCCATGGGTACTGATGGATTTTCGCTCTCCGGCCCGCATGCTTCCCGGCGTGCAGGATTATCACAATCGCAAGGGACTGGTCTCGAACCGAGGGCAGCGCAAGCTGGCGTTTTATACGCTGCAGAAGTCTTATAAGAAGCTTGCGGACGCTGGGAAGTAGGGTAGCGGAGTCTCAAAGTCATTGACAGGACTTGCTCCTGCGCCTAGTATCGCGCGCGTAGGAGTTCCGCCTCCCCGAAGAGCAGTTCCCGCCCTGAAACGCACACCATTTGGAGGCGATCTCCGACTCGCTGTTAACCAAGAGGTATTCGATATGCTCCGAATATGTGCTCTGTTAACCCTACTCTTCACCGCGATTTGGGCGACCGCAAACGCGGCCCCGATCACCGTTGACTGCGGCGCAGGCCAGTCGCTCAACGCCACCCTGGCCAAGATAAATAAATCCGCACCGGCGACGGTGACAGTTAAAGGCACATGCACCGAGTTTGTTCAAGTCGACGGATTCAACCACTTAAAGCTGAATGGCGTGCAAGGTGCGGCCTTGCAGCAACCAGATTCGAATCCGCAGTCCAATTCCTCTGTACTGTCCATCCACGATTCACGAGGCATTACCGTCTCCGGGCTTGCTGTTAACTCGTTGCCCACCATCTTTTCCGGCATCGGAATTGGCGGGGGCAGCAACGATGTTCGTTTGCAGAATGTGGCCACGGACGGTTCCTGGGGAGTAGTGGTGTACGAGGCCAGCCAGGTGTGGCTTGTGAACGTAACGGTCAACATAACATCCGGCTATGCCGCGATCTCGGCGTTCGACAAATCCGACGTCCACATTGTGAATGGCTTGATTGAACGCCCCGCGGACTCTAACTTCTACGCCGGCATCTTCGCATCCTCGGGGCATGTCACCATGCAGGGAACAGTTATTCGCGACATGCAGCAAGGCATGAACATTGGTGCAAGCGGCAGTGTCGATTTGGTCTATTTTGACACTTCGGTCGCGTCGCATGACGTGATCATCAACAATCCCGCCGGCACCAACGTTGACGGCGTTCTGGTCGCAGACGGTTCATCGCTCAACCTAAGCAGCGTCAAGCTCCGAATTGCACATGCCGGACAGTCGTACGGATCGGACACAGCGGCTGTGTTTGTTACTGACGGCTCGACGATGAACGCCGGGGCTAGTCTCATTGTGTCGGGCAGCCATGGCCAAGGTGTCATCGTAGCCAACAATTCCCATGCGGTATTGGCCGGCTTCAGCATCACAGGGAGCGGCCATGGAGGGTTGGTCGTGGTCAACCTATCCACGGCCGATGCGGCCGCGAGTACTCCTTTGACTGTGATCAGCGGGAATGCGATGGATTTGTTCTGCGATTCCAAGTCGCAAATTGCTGGTGGCGCGAACATCGCAAATGCAACCAGCGTGCAGTGTACGAACCGTTTGTCCGGCGACTACGAAAGTTTACCGTAGGAGGGAAGTGACGATTTGACGCCACTCCCGGCGATCAGCATCGGGACCAGGAAGTTTTTGGTATTGGCTCTCAGGTTTGTTTCTGGATTCGATGCTAGTCGTTGTCCGCCGGGTTTTATTGGCAAGATTGTGTGGCGGGTTTAGAGGGCCGCAATCAGGCTTGGGTGCGATCCTGGAATTCTTCATGCCACGCCATTTGAATCGCTTCGAGCTTGCCTTCGTTCGATGCTTTGGGATCGCCGGCGAAGCCCGGTAGTTCCGTCACGTAGCGGTGCAGGTCGGTGAAGCGGACGGTGAGCGGGTCGAGTTCGGGATGCGTTTCGGAAAGCAGAATGCCGAGGTCTTCGGCGTCATCCCAGGTCAGTTGCTTCGGCATCCTCAGTGCTCCTCTAGCTCGCTTTCTTCGCGATCGGCAAGATGTCATGCCAATTTGATCGTAACCAGCCCCAATCCCGCCGAACCGTTAAATCGAACATGGCCGACTCAGTCGCTTCGGCCATAGTCTTCACTCCACTCTCGGACGCATAGGTTTCAACCGGGTCGTTGCACTTGTGGACGGCTTCGTCCCAGATCTCGCCTTGCAGGTCGACGCAACGCTCCGCAAGATCGCTGGTCTTAATCTGCTTCTGTTCACGAGCATCGGCCGCGATGCCTCGCAGTTCTTCCTTTGCGAATTTGAGAAAGTCAAGGAGTCTCCCACGCGGGGACTCCGAGGAGTAGTAGAGGATGCTAACGTCGTCGCTGGCCATTTCATACCTCCCGCATCTTGCTATCAACTGAAACTACCACTGTATTCTAATTCCATACCAGGTCGAAGGCCATCCTCAGTGCTCCTCAGAGACGTAGTTGCGATTCCAGGCGGGAATCTCGACGACTACCTTGCCGGGCTTGGTAATCTGCGCCTGGCAGCCGAGACGCGAGTTTAGCTGGAGGTCGGCGGCCATGTCCAACCGGTCGGCTTCGTCGTCGTCCATGGCGGAGAGATTCTCGGCGCCTTCCTTCACCCAGATGTGACAGGTGGTGCAGGCGCAGTTGCCGCCGCAGGCGTGGTCGAGCGTAACGCCGAAGTTCAGGGCGATGTCGAGCAGGGATTGCTCTTTGCCATGATCTTCGTAGGGCAGTTTGCCGTTCTCGAATTGCACCGTCTTGCCTTCGGGCAGGAACGTCACCTGGATCGTGTTCTCGCCGGGCGCTTCTTCGGTCAACGTGCCAGCTCCTTGTGTCTTCTCGTCAGCCATACTTGCTCCCTTCCTCTGTGTCCTCCGTGTCCTCTGTGGTTGGTAAACATCACTAACCACAGAGGACACAGAGGACGCGGAGGTTACTCAAATTCTGCTTTCGCCATGGGATGCGGCGCGGTGGGGCCTTCGCCCAGATCCGTCTCGTCCATGGTCTTGCCTTTGAGCGCCGTCGAGACGGCGGTGTCCATCATCAATTCGGCCAGACGCATTGTGCCCTGGTTCAGCGCGTCGATGGCTTTGCGGATCGCCGGATAGTCCTCTTCGGCGTTGACTGCCGCCAACGCCTTTTCCATTTTTGCGATCTGCTTTTTTTCGTCGGTGGTGAGTTGTCCCCAGGCCGCGCTCTTCTTGCCTTTTTCCAGCGCGCCGAGAATTGTCGCGGTTTCGCTGCGTGCTTCGATCAGTTGGCGGCGGCGGAAGTCTTCTTCGGCATTGTCGAACGAATCGAGGATCATGCCTTCGACCTGCTCGTCGGTCAGCCCGTAGCTGGGTTGAACCTGAATTTCTGCCTCTTTGCCGCTGCGTTGCTCACGCGCGGAAACGTGCAAGATGCCGTTCGCATCGATCAGAAACTTTACCTCGACTCGCGGGATGCCGGCGGCCATGGGCGGAATGCCTTTGAGATCGAAGCGCGCCAGCGAGCGGCAGTCGGTTGCAAGTTCGCGCTCTCCTTGCAGAACGTGAATCGCAACGTTGGTCTGGCCGTCGACCTGCGTGGTGTAAAACTGCGTGGCCGAGGCGGGAATGGTCGAGTTGCGCAGGATAATTTTGTCGGTGACTCCTCCGGCGACTTCGATGCCGAGCGACAGAGGCGTCACGTCGAGCAGCAGCATGTTTTCGGTAGCTTCGGAGCCGCCGCCGAGAATGTTGGCTTGCACAGCCGCACCCAACGCCACGACCTCATCGGGATTCAGGTCGGTGTGCGGCTCGCGGCGGAACAATTCCTTCACCAGCGCGCGAACTTTCGGGATGCGCGTGGAGCCGCCGACAAGAACGACCTCGTCAATCTGCTCGGGCTTCAGGCCTGCATCTTTCATCGCCTGCTTGCAGGGGCCGACGGTGCGGTCGATGACGGGCTGAATCAGTTGTTCGTAGTGCTCGCGGGTAATTTCGCGCTGGTAGTGCTTGCCGCCGGGCAGTTCGACGTCGAGCTTAACCGAAGCCTGCGAAGAGAGCGCGATCTTGGCGTCGATGACGGCCTTGCGGATGGCCTGCACCGCTTCAGCATTGTGGCGGAGGTCGAGGCCGAGGTCGCCGCGAATGTCGTCGAGCGCGATGGTGATCAGCAGGTTGTCGATGTCGTCGCCGCCCAGATGCGTGTCGCCGTTGGTAGCGATGACTTCGAAGATCCCGTCATGCAGCTTGAGGATCGAAATATCGAACGTGCCGCCACCGAGGTCGTAGACGGCGACGATGCCGTTCTGTTTCTTGTCGAGGCCATAGGCTAGCGACGCGGCGGTCGGCTCGTTGACCAGGCGTAGAACCTCGAGGCCGGCGATACGGCCGGCGTCTTTTGTAGCTTGGCGTTGCGCGTCGTTGAAGTAGGCGGGAACGGTGATGACTGCCTTCGTAACAGGGCCGCCAAAAAAACGTTCCGCGCTGCGCTTGAGCTGGCGAAGAATGAGCGCGGAGATTTCTGGAGGCGTAAACGTCTTTTCGCCCAGTGTGATGCGGAGGACCTCCCCGGCCTGCATGTCCTCGGCGAGACGGAAGGGGAAGAGCTTCAACTCTTCCTGAATGTCCTCCACACCGCGACCCATCAGGCGCTTGATCGAGTAAACCGCGCGTTCCGGAGTTTCGATCAGAGAATTGCGGGCGGCATTGCCGACGACGGGCTGGTTGTTCGCGTCGAGCGCGACGACTGAGGGAAGCAGATTCAAGCCGTCGTCGCCTGGGATCACGACAGGGGTCTCCCCTTGCATGAAAGCCACCAGCGAATTGGTGGTGCCGAGGTCGATGCCGACGATGCGATCCATAACGATTGAGTAATTGTGGAACTTAGTAATTGGGTAATTGAATAGGTTTTCAAATTTACGCAATTACTAAATTACCCAATTGCTCAATTTCCTCAATTCTCCATTGCCTCATTCACATCCCGTACCAGGTTACGGATGTAATTGCGGCGGTTCAGCACATCTACCATCTTGTCTCTCACTTGTGCACGTTCTTCGGACGTAGCGGGGCTTCCAGCCTGGCCGCGGTCGATCAGGGCGTCCCATGCCTTCCAGTAGGTCTGCAGTTCCTGCAGGAGCGCTTCGTGCTTTGTCTCGAGTGTCTGCTTCTGTTTTCCGATTTCTGCAATCAAGGCGGGGTCGTCCTCGCCCGTCTTTTTGTTCATGCGCAGTTCTTCGAGTTGCATGTTCAACTCGAAGACTTCCTCGAGCAGATCCGGCGGTACGATCTGCTTCTTGATCTTTCCTGTGGCACGGGCCTGTTCGGTTGCGCTCTTGGACTGCTCCTCCAACTCCACGCCTTCAAGGTGCAACAGGTACGCAGTACGCTTGAGCGGGTTTTTCAGTGTGCGGTACGCGTCGTTGAGCATGGAACTCTGTTCCAGACTCCATTCCTGCTCTTCGCTGCCCGTGCTGGCATTCAGATCGGGATGCAGCTTGCGGCTGAGGTCGTAGAAATCTTTTTCCAGCGTCGCAACGTCGAGATTGAGTTTGGGCGGTAGACCGAAGAAGGAGAAATAATCTACGGGAACCGGAGGCTGAACCTTACCGCAGGATTCGCAGAAGTGCGCGGCGCGCATGGATCCGCATGACCAGCAGGAGTGAGTGTCCTGGGGCAGAGGCTTGGCGCCGATCGCGGTAAGAGCAGACTTTGTCATTTCTTTTCCATTCCTCACACTTCAGACGCGCAGGCTAAGACCGTTGCTCGCGCAGGTTGTCCGGTGGGCGCAGGCAGACGCGGGCAGGAGTGCCCGCGCCACACAATCACGCTCAGGCCGAGAACGAAGTCCCACAACCGCATGACTTCGATGCCTGGGGATTCACAAACACGAATCCCTGTTGCATCAGCGTTTCCTGATAGTCCAGGGTCATGCCGTGCAGGTAGATGAACGACTTCGGGTCCACAAAGACCCGCACGTCGCCGAACTGGAAGATGCGGTCGCGCTCGCGCGGCTGGGTGTCGAAGCGGATGTTGTAGCTCAGGCCCGAACACCCGCCGCCCTGCACGCCCAGGCGCAGGCCGCCTTGCTCGGGCGAAATGCCTTCCTTGGCCATCGCGCTGCGCACTTTGGCCAGAGCCTTCTCGGTGACGAGAATTCCTTTGGCCGGAGCCTGTGCGGGTTGTGTTCCTTGTTCCGTTACCGTTGTCATCAATTCTTACGCACGCCCTCAGCGGCTAAAGCCGCAATTCATTCCGCACCGTTACGGCGCGGCTTAAAGCCGCGCCCTTTCAAAACAGCGTAGAGGCGAGGCCTTTTCGTAGTCTGTGAAGTCAAGCCTTCTCCGACATCGTTGCCTTCGCGTCGTTTCCGACGTCGCTGCTCTGCCCCGTAACCTATTTCGCTTCGGCAGCGACCGGGCTGGTGGCTTCCTGTTTCTTCTTCCAGTCACCGATGGCGGCGCGGATCGCGTCCTCGGCGAGCACCGAGCAGTGGATCTTCACCGGAGGAAGCGAAAGTTCCTTGACGATGTCCATGTTCTTGATGCTGAGGGCCTCGTCCACCGTCTTGCCCTTGACCCACTCGGTGGCCAGCGAGGACGACGCAATCGCGGAGCCGCAGCCGAAGGTCTTGAACTTGGCGTCTTCAATGACGTTGGTTTCGCGGTTGACCTTGATCTGCAGCTTCATGACATCGCCGCACTCGGGCGCGCCGACCAGGCCGGTACCCACATCGGTGCTCGACTTGTCCATCGAACCGACGTTGCGGGGGTTGTTGTAGTGATCGATGACCTTATCGCTGTATGACATTCTCTTCTCCTAAGCTTGGTCTTATGCCGTCCCCACGGGACTTGTTTCTCTTTCTTCTGATCTGCCCGGCACTTCCGTGCCGGGCTTTCACATTCCGCCGCTTCGCGGCTTGAGCTTCTTTGTCCTGAGCGTCGCTTCTCTCGGTACTCGCTACTAGTGTGCTTCTCCCGCCCACTTCACGTCTTTCAGGTTGATGCCTTCTTTCGCCATCTCGTAGAGCGGAGAAAGTTCGCGCAGGCGCTCGACGGTTTCGATGACGCGATCGGCGACATAGTCGACCTCAGGTTCGGTATTGAAACGGCCGATGCCGAAACGAATCGAACTGTGCGCCAGGTCGTCGCCCGTGCCCAGAGCCTTCAATACATACGATGGCTCCAGGGTCGCGGAGGTGCAGGCCGAACCGCTGGAAACCGCAATGTCGTTAATGCCCATCAGCAGCGACTCGCCTTCGACGTACGCGAAGCTGATGTTCAAGTTGCCCGGCAGACGATGCTCGGTCGAGCCGTTGATATAGGCCTCATCCAGACGATTCATGATGCGGTCCCGAAGGCGGTTGCGCAGACCTGCCAGACGACAGGATTCCTGCGGCATTTCTTCCTGCGCAATCGCGCAGGCCTTGCCCAGGCCGACGATTCCGGGAACATTGAGCGTGCCGGAGCGCATACCGCGCTCGTGGCCGCCGCCATCGATGATGGCGGAAATCTGCACGCGCGGATTCTTGCGCCGCACGTACAACGCGCCTACGCCCTTCGGCCCGTACATCTTGTGGCCGGAGATGGAGGCCAGGTCGATGTTCTGTTTGATCACATCTACCGGAACTTTGCCGATCGCCTGGGTCGCGTCGGTATGGAAGATCACACCCCGCTCGTGACACAGCTTGCCGATTTCGGCCACAGGCTGCAGCACGCCGATTTCGTTATTCGCATACATGATCGACACGAGGATCGTCTTGTCGTCCATGGCGCGCTTAAGATCGTCGAGATCGATCAGGCCGTCTTTTTGCACGGGCATGTAGGTGACGCGGTAGCCGTACTTCTCCAGGCGCTTGCAGGTGTCGAGCACGGCCTTGTGCTCGGTGACGGCGGTGATGATGTGGTTGCCCTTTTCGCGGTACATCTCGGCGACACCCTTAATGGCGAGGTTGTCGCTCTCGGTGGCGCCGGAGGTGAAGATGATCTCTTTCGTGGTCGCGCCGACCAGTTTGGCGATGCGCTCGCGGGCAGTCTCCACGCCCTCTTCGGCGGCCCACCCGAACGAGTGGTTGCGGCTGGCCGCGTTGCCGAACTTCTCCATGAAGTAGGGCAGCATTTCCTCCAGCACCCGCGGATCCATGGGGGTGGTGGCGTGGTTATCCATGTAGATGGGCAGCTTCACACCCTTCGCGTCGGGGTGGTGCGCCTGCGTGTGTGCCTGGGGGATCTTTACGTCCGTGCTCATTGATTGCCTCTCCTACTTTGCTGATCTCGTTGAATAATCTCTTTCGATGAGTCTTGTGTTCCCGGCGGCTCAGGTGATCGTCACCAACTCCGCCGACTTGGGATCGTCGCTCGCGGGTTCTTCCACTTCTTCCCGCATGTGCGAGATCTTGATGCGCTTCAACACCGCTTCAATACTCTCGTTTACCTTGCGCAGCGGCTCGCGGATGTTGCAGCGGTCGCTCTGGCCGCATTCTCCGCGAACGGTGATGCAGGAGGTGATAAACAGAGGACCGTCGATGGCCTGAATCACCTCGAAGGCCGAAATGGTGTGCGCGGCTCGCGCCAACGTATAGCCGCCGTTGGTACCGTGCTGCGAGTGCAACAATCCAGCCTTCGCGAGCCGCTGCAGAATCTTCGCCAGAGCCTCGGGCGGAATGCCGTAGGCATCGGCGACATCCTTCGCGCTGCGCGAGCCTTCGCTGGAATGTTCGGCGAGATGCTTCATCGCCATCAGCGCATAGTCGGCTTTCTTGGTTAGCTTCAGCACTCGTTTCCTGTGTAAAACCCGACCGGCAGAGTCGGAATGGAAATCCGACCTTTTCCGTCGTAATTCATTTTACGTTACCTCGGCAGATCGGGGCAAGTCCATACAGGCAGCTGAGAGAAAACGCAACTTAACGGTAAATATATAGAGCTGAACGGCTTACACCTATACGATGATTTTGGTCGGAATTTCACGATCTTGCGCTGGAGTAGCTACCGGGGCCGGTCTAGCCAGGCTTGTCACAAATTCAGGACAGAGTGACGGGTGGGGACTTGACAACCCGCCAAGCCGTTCTAAAATACCGGAAATTCCGGCGAAATTCGTCCCTCCGCCGTATTTCCATGCGGGACCTTCCGGATTTATGACCTCCAAGTCGCCTTCTCCTCCTCAAAGCGCAGATAAGCGGCAGCCCTGTAAACACCCGCGCGTGCAGATTGTGAGCCGCGATGAGGACTCTGAATTTGTCGAATGCCTTGAATGTCGCGAGGTCTTCGAATCGAGCGAATTCCGAGATATGAGCATCGAAGAGCGCAACCAGGAAAGCGACGTCTGATCGCTTCTCGCTCACGCTGTTTCGAGTGACCGAGGTAATCTCCAGCAAGGGTTTCGCGTTGTTGCGGCTGCGATCACTTGTTATGGTGCAGGCGGGGGCCGTGTCTGCCTCCGCCCAGAATATGGCCATGGTGGCTTTAGTCGTAGACGACTCAATGTTGATTCGCTATACCGTGTGCCGCTTTCTCCAAGAGCGCGGCTTCGCGGTCGAGTCCGCCACCAACGGCGCGGAAGCTTTAGAAGTGCTTGGGCGCGTGCCGGCGGACTTGATTTTTACTGACTTGCTGATGCCCAAGATGTCGGGCAGCGAGCTGATCACTGCGCTCAAAAGCAAGCCGGAGACCGCCAAGGTCCCCATCATTATTGTCGCGCGCCGAAGCACCGGTTTTGAAGAGTCGGAGAAACGCGCGAACTTCGCCATCTACAAAGACATCGACATTGAAGAGCAACTCGGAAAAGCCCTGGACGTGGTGATGGGCAAGGCCGGCGGGGCTCAGGCTGGCGGCAGGTAAACGCTCGCGTAGCCTTGCAGCGTAAGACTTCTAACATAAGATCAGACCTGCCTCCGCCGAAAAATCCGTCGCGGCAAATTCTCTCGCCAGAAACTTGGGATAAGCCGCAGCGGCGATCATGGCCGCATTGTCGGTCGAGAGCGGGCGCGAAGGAAAGTACACGGGCAGTCCTTGCTTAGCTCCCTCGCGCTCAAAGGTCTGACGCAATTCCTGGTTGGCCGCAACTCCTCCGGTGACAAACAGCGAAGCTACATCGTAAGCGCGGGCCGCCGCGAGGGTCTTTCCCACCAGATCGTCCACGATCGCGCGCTGGAAGGAGGCCACCAGGTCGAGAGTCAGCTGGTCGCAATGGGCAAGGTAGTCCTCCAGCTTCGGCTTGGGAATATTTACCAGCGCTTTGCGTCGCGCTTCGACGGTGCTGAACATGTCGTGCGCCTCGACGTAACGCAAAATGGCTGTCTTGATGCCGCTATAAGAAAAATCAAAGCGTCGACGATCGTCGTCCGGCGCGACGGCTCGGCCGTCGCTTCTGCCTCGCCGGTCGCGATGCTTGATTTGCGCCGGAGGGAATTTCACCGCCCTGGGATCACCGTGCGGAGCGAGGCGGTCAATGACTGGGCCTCCGGGATATCCCAGTCCCAGGAGCTTCGCGCCTTTGTCGAAAGCCTCGCCGGCCGCGTCGTCGCGGGTGTGGCCGATGTTTTCGTAGGTCCAAGAATTGTCTTGCTGTGCCGCGAGATAGAGGTGCGTATGGCCTCCCGAGACGACCAGGGCCAGCACAGGAAATTGGAGTTCGTGGTTGCCCTGCTGCCGCTCCTCGAGCAGTACGGCATGAATGTGGCCTTCAAGATGGTTGACCGCGATCAGCGGCTTGTCGAGCGCATAGGCCAATGCTTTGGCATAACTGATGCCCACCAGCAACGCTCCAGCAAGGCCTGGGCCCTGTGTGACTGCAATGGCATCGAGAGAGTCGTAGCTACGTTTCGCTTCCGCCAGAGCCTGGCGCACGACTGGGACGATTGCCCGCAGATGCTCTCGCGACGCCAGTTCAGGCACGACTCCGCCATACGGCTGGTGCGTCGCGATCTGCGAGGCCACAACATTGGAGATGACCTGCTCGCCCGATCGCACCACGGCCGCCGCAGTCTCGTCGCAGGAACTTTCGATGCCGAGGATATAGGCGTCGGGCATGTTCCTATATTATTCGAAGTCTCATGGCTGACTTGTTCGAACACGTGAGCCCTCTCTTGCATCTCAGGTCGGCGGTTTACTCCAATCGCACCTCGTCGATCTGAAAGTCGAACCTTCCGGCGCTGGGTCCTCCGACAAAAAGAATGGCTGCAATATCGTGCCCATCGGTTCCATTGAAGGCAGAGAAAGGAACACTGATTTTCTTCCAGTCGGCCCTCGCCGCGAACGTCTGCTGCGCGGGGATGCGACCGCCGCTGGCTGTGAAGACCAGAACACGGTAGGTCTGCCCGTCGCCCTTGGCAAAGAACGAGATGCTTTTCTTCGACGACAGATTTACGGGAACGAACGGCTGGGATCCGGGCGACCACATCACGCCCGCCCACGCGTAGGGAAGGCCTCCGTCGATCGCGCCAGAGATATCCAGCGCGTGCTTATCTCCGTTTGCGCCGCTGTCGACCACCTTCATTTCTCCCGTGGATTTTCCGCCTGCGATGCTGTCGGTCGAAAGCATCCATCCCGTTCCGAATTTCGCGCTCGGGGTGCCGTCGTCGAAGTCGCTGATCAATCCTGTCTCCGACCCTGACGGCGGAGCCGCCTGCGCCGCTTTCTCTGCCTCCTGCTTTGCCTTCTCGATGGATGCGCGGTAGCTGGCGCGGTCATCCTCCACTCCCAGTTTCCAGACGGACACGATGTCGCGCGTGGCTGTGATGTCCTGCATTGGGTCGCCCTTCACCAGCACCAGGTCGGCGCGCTTGCCCGGAGCAATCACGCCTCGGTCATCGAGATGAAACACCGCCGCCGGAACTGAAGTTGCCGCCGCCAGCGCTTCTTGGGGCGTGAGTCCTGAGCGCACCAGCAACTCCAGTTCGCGATGAATGCTTACGCCATGCGATGTGCCGGGGTTGGGAGCATCCGTTCCAGCCAAGACCGGAACGTGGACCGCTTTCAGTTGAGCGATGGTTTGTTCGGCATATTTTTCATCGGGTGCAGTGGAAAACTTCGGAAACGATCGCTTCAAATTGCCGATGTCATCGCTGGTGAGGTAGGGCGCGAGACGTGGATCGGTGCTGAGGGATTGGCCGCTGGCCGCGCCACTCACCGATTCGAGCACGGTCAGCGTGGGGACGACAAAGGCGTGATGTGCGGCGACAACCTTGGCGAAGTCAGGTGCCGGAGCGCTGTCCGCAAACAGGTGAGCCAGTCCGTCAGCTCCAGCCTCGATGATGTTGCGGGCGTCCTTCTGAGTGCCGATGTGGACCACAGCCAACTTGCCGCGCTTGTGGGCCGCGTCGATCACCGCCTTCAGCGTTGCGTTGTCGAGCGTGGGGCGATGGCCACCATAGGCGCTGGCGTCGTCGACGACAATCTTGATGTAGTCGGAGCCTTCGGCAATGCGTGCATCGACCCAAGCCTGAGCCTCGCCGGGCGACGAGAGCGTCGGGATTTGAATGCCATACTCGGTCCCATGGCCGCCGGGCGCGGTCGCAAGAGTTCCCGCAGAGCGCAGGTCCGCCAAGTCGAGATCCTTGCCTTCCGCCTGCTCCTTCCTTGTCTGCTGCATGTACTTCACGTCGGTAAACATGTCGAGTTCGGTCGTGACGCCGAAGATCTCAGCCTCCTTGAGCGCGTCTCCCCAGGCATGCGTATGCGAGTCGAGCAGGCCAGGGAGAAGCGTGTCTCCCGCGGCGTCAATCGTCTTCACGTCGGATGAGACCTTCAGGTCCTTGCCAACAGCCTTGATCTTGCCGTCTTCTACCCATACGTCGGCTTGCTCAAGCACTTTGTGGCCGTCGAACACGCGAGCCTTGCGGATCACGAAACTGTTGCCATTGTTTGCGCTGGCCAGAAACAGCGCTGGTGCGGATAGCAGTAAGTAAAACGCCATCCAGCCAAAGACCCTGAGGGTTTTTGCAAGTCGTTGGGATTTCATTGTGCCTTCTCCATAACGTGCGGAACTCGATTTCAACTGTGCCTAGCTGATCGTCCTGCTTGTCGATGACACCCGCCAGTACAAACCGTCACGTGGCCAGCATGACAACTGTCACGTGTCAAGTATGCTTGACATCGTCAAATGTAAAGCATGCTTTACGTTCATGTCAAGTGGTTTGTTGAAGAAAAGTGAGCGGTATTATGGAAGCGGGCTCGCCAAGCGCCCCTAAACGGCCATGTTCAAGGATTTCGCTACACACATCGTCGGGACCCTTCGCCAGAACGGATTTCAGGCCTACCTGGTGGGCGGATGCGTGCGCGACCTTTTACTGGGGCGCGAACCGAAGGATTACGACGTGGCGACGAACGCAACGCCGAACGAGGTGATGAGAATTTTTCCTGAGACCTACGCGGTGGGGGCGCAGTTTGGCGTCGTACTTGTGCCCGCGCCTGACGGAGGCGCGGCGAGCGATGTCTCCGCGGAGGCCTCTTCGAAGTCCCACGCCGTCGAGGTGGCGACCTTTCGCAGCGATATCGGCTATTCCGATGGGCGCCACCCGGACGAAGTGCGCTTTAGCCGCGACCCGCGGGAGGATGTCGCCCGCCGCGATTTTACGATCAACGGCATGTTGCTCGATCCAGTGAGCGACGAGGTCTTCGACTATGTCGGCGGGCGACAGGATCTGGAAGCGGGAATCATCCGTACCATCGGCGATCCAGCCCAACGTTTCGGCGAAGACAAGTTGCGCATGCTGCGCGCCGTGCGTTTTGCGGCGCGGTTCGAATACACGATCGAGCCGGGCACATCTTCAGCAATACAGGAACTAGCTCACGAGATCCAAGTCGTGTCGCGCGAGCGCGTCCGCGATGAACTTACCCGCATGCTGACCGAAGGGCACGCCCGGCGCGCGTTTCTTCTGCTCGATGAGAGCGGATTGCTGCAACAGGTCTTGCCGGAAATCTCCGCCATGAAGGGGGTTGAGCAACCGCGCGAGTTCCATCCCGAGGGCGACGTGTTCGTGCATACGTTGCTGCTTCTCGACAACCTGCCGAGCCCTTGTCCGCTGACCCTGGCCTGGGGAGCGCTGCTGCATGACGTCGGAAAGCCTCCGACGTTCCGGGTGGCGCCTGATCGCATTCGGTTCGATGGCCACGTCGAGGTGGGTGTGAAGATGGCGGAAGAGATCTGCCGGCGCTTGCGTTTTTCCAATGACGACACGGCTCAGATTCTGGCGCTGGTCGACAACCACATGCGCTTCGGCCACGTGTCACGCATGAAGGAATCCACGCTGAAGAAATTTCTTCGCATGCCCGGGTTCGAGGAGCACCTTGCTCTGCATCGTGCAGACTGCCTGGGCAGCCACTGTGATTTGGCGACCTATGAGTTTGTCCGGCAGAAGCGCGCTGAGATTCCACCGGAGAAGATGCGCCCTTCGGCGCTGGTGACGGGGGACGATCTGATCGCCGAGGGGCACGTTCCCGGGCCGAAGTTCCGTGAAATCCTAAGCGCGGTTGAAGATGCACAGCTTGAAGGGCGACTGCCTTCGCGCGATGCGGCGCTCGATTTCGTGCGTCGCGAGTTTCCCGTTTGAGCCGTTGCGAGCCCCGTGCGCGGGCGGGGGACGAGAATGCTAAAATCCTAGTTTCTCTCAGGTTGGTTGCAGCACTTCATCAGACGAGGAACGCCACTTGCAGCAGGCGGGCGCAGGGCTGGAAAAAATCGTAGCGCAGTCTTTACGGCAGGCGCCCTCGGCGGAGGCGCCACTCATGGCATGGCCCGTCGTCTGCGGTTCAGCCGTGGCCGAGCGCACGTGCGCGCTGAGTTTTGAGACTGGGGTATTGCACGTGGAAGTCGCGGATGAGGGATGGAGATCCGAACTGCAGGCGCTTGCTCCGCGATATCTGGCGATGATCAACCGGTACACAACAGAAACGGTTCACAGAATCGACTTCGTAGTGGCTCGCTCCGGAGTCGCCGACAAGAATCTGCGCTGAACGGTCAATCCCAATGAAAGTCACTGATAAAGACGTTGCCTACGTCGCGGATCTCGCCAACCTGGAGCTCACGGAAGAGGAGCGCACACGAATGCTGCGCGACCTCAATTCGATTCTCGATTACATCGATCGGCTGAACGAACTCGATACGTCCCACGTTCCGCCGATGGCGCAGGTTTCCGACCGCTACGGAGTCGACCAAGCGAAGCAGGGAAGCGAGCGATTCGCATACGCGAGCCGCGAGGATGTCCTCGATGGGCTGCGCAAGTCGCTTCCCCACGAGGTTGCACTGGAGAATGCGCCGGATGCGGACGAACATTTCTTCCGTGTGCCGAAGGTGATTGAGCGGTAGGCAGCGAACGGGTTCCGAGAGCAGATACATGGACTTGAAGTCTCTCACCATCGACGCAGCGCGCTCTGCTGTGCAGGAGCGCAAAACGACGGCGCTCGCGCTGGCGGAGGCGCACTACGCCCGCATTCAAAAAGAGGATGGTCAGATTGGCGCGTTTCTGACTCTGTCGAAAGAGCGTGCGTTGGAGCAGGCGGATCGCATCGACCGCATGGCGGCGGAAGGGAAGACATTGCCTGCGCTGGGCGGCGTGCCGGTTGGTATCAAGGACGTAATGAGCACACGCGGCGTGCGGACCACGGCAGGATCGAAGATACTGGAGAAATACATTCCTCCGTACGACTGCACCGCCGTGGCGCGTATGGAAGCGGCCGGCGCGGTCGTGCTGGGAAAGATGAATTGCGACGAGTTCGCCATGGGCTCGTCGAATGAGAATTCCGCATATCGTCCCGTGCGCAATCCGCGCGATTTGAGCCGCGTACCCGGAGGGTCCTCGGGAGGTTCAGCCGCGGCTGTGGCATCTGACATGGCTGTGGTCACGCTCGGCTCCGACACTGGCGGTTCCATACGGCAGCCGGCGTCGTTCTGCGGCGTCGTGGGATTAATGCCGACCTACGGGCGCGTGTCGCGCTATGGACTGATTGCGTTTGCGTCGTCGCTCGACCACATTGGACCACTGGCCAAGACGGTGAAAGACGCGGCGACTGTGCTGCGCGCGATTGCCGGCCGCGATCCGATGGATTCCACCTCAGCCGATGTCCCCGTGCCCGACTACGCTGCCGACCTCGACAAGCCGGTTCGCGGAATGAAGCTGGGAGTGGCCAAGGAGTATTTCGGGGAAGGGCTTGACGACGAAGTTCGGCAGGCGGTGGAGGCGGCGATCGACAAGTTGAAACGACTAGGCTGCGAGATTGTGCCCGTTTCTCTTCCGCACACGCCGTACGCGATCCCGACGTATTACTTGATCGCCACTGCGGAAGCGTCGGCGAATCTCGCGCGCTTCGATGGCGTGCGCTACAGCCACCGCGCGCGCGGCGTGAAGACGCTGTCAGAAATGTACCGGCGCAGCCGCGACGAGGGGTTCGGAGCCGAGGTCAAGCGGCGCATCATGCTCGGTACGTACGCGCTGAGTGCGGGCTACTACGATGCGTACTACCTGAAGGCGCAGAAGGTGCGGACGCTGCTGACACGCGACTTCGACGAAGCGTTCCGCAAAGTGGATGCAATTGTGACGCCGACCAGCCCGACCGCGGCGTTCCGCCTGGGCGAGAAGTCGAACGATCCGCTGGCGATGTACCTGGCGGACATCTACACGGTAACTGCCGACCTGGCGGGCATCCCGGGGATTTCGGTGCCGTGCGGCGAGACGAAAGAGGAGCTACCGATCGGACTGCAGATTCTGGGGAAACATTTCGACGAGAGCACGATCCTGCGACTGGCGCACGCGTACGAACAAGCGGCGTAGGAGTCCGACTCTGTTGCTACTCAGCGGGTTGGTAGTAACTCTCTCCGGCACAACCGCGACACAGCACTTTCCCTTCCCGCCGCACTTCCTTGCGAAAGTTAATGCCCTCCCCGCAATTCGCACACACCACGCGCTCACCTTTGTACCCCGGGAATTCTTCGGGAGGTAGTTCGACCTTCACCCACTGCGTAGTGAACAAGTCGCCATCGGAGATTTCGCGGTACGCCAGCATCTGCTGCTGATTCTTGTCGGCGATCTCGGGGTGCATCTCGCGGGCCAGGGCTTTGGACGATTCTCTGGCGGCGATGCGGATCGCCTTGCCGGTGCTCACGTCCACGAATGTGGCTGCGACTTTTCCCCAGTCGCGGAATTTGAGAGCGCGCTTGCCCAGCCGGCATCCGGTGACCACGGCGACGGCGTCGGTGGCACAGCGATCGATTTCAACGAACGTGACAAGCCGCTTCCGGTCCTTCCCCTGCGGATCGTCAATGCCAAGCTTTTGCAGTCCGAGCATCGCGAGACGCACCCCCAGCACCTGGCCCGCACAGATGTGTCCGTGGGTTTGTTCAGCGGCGCGGAGATATTCGTCGAGGGATTTCACGGGAGCAGCTGTCAGCTATCAGGCTTCAGCTTAACATCTCACGCCGCAAAGGCTGGGCTCGTGCTGAGCGCTGTCATTTCCTCTTCCAGCGGATGCCGTCCTTGGTGATTTCCACAATAATGCCCGCCTCAGCAAGTTCGGCGCGGAGCAGGTCTGAGGTCTTGAAGTCGCGGGCAGCGCGGGCCGCTTTCATCTGAGCAATCTTCTTCTCGATGTCGCCTTCCGATTGTGCCCCAGACTGAACCACCTCGCGCAACTCTTTGCTGACGTCTTTGTCGCGGCCGTCCGTCGGCGCCCAATCGAGGACCCGCTTCATCTTGGGGCCATCGTCGTCGTCGAGAACGGCGAAGATTTCGTCAAACTTCGCGAGCGCCGCGAGAAGCGGCGGGACGTCATCCTTCTTGATACTTCCTGCATCGGCCGCTGCATTGGCCTGGCGCACCATCTCGAAAATCGCGGCTTGCGCTTGAGCGGTGTTGAGGTCATCGTCGAGCGCGGCACGCATGCGATCGACAGTTTCGGACGCAAGAGACTGCATCTCGGGACTGGCGCCTGCAGGAAAATTCCCCGCACTCAGACGCAGGCGGAAATTCCGCAGCCGCTCAACGGACACCGCGGCCTGCTTGAGCCCATCAAAAGTGAAGTTCAGTTGATTGCGGTAGGGAACCGACGTGAGCAAGTACCGGATGGAAGAAGGTTTGTGCCCCTTCAGAACCAAGTCGCGCAGCGTGAAGAAATTCCCCAGGCTCTTCGACATCTTCTCGCCTTCGACCAGCAGGAAGCGCGCATGAAACCAGAAGTGCGAGAAAGGCTTGCCCGTGAGCGATTCTGATTGTGCGATCTCGTTCTCATGGTGCGGAAAAACCAGATCCTCTCCTCCCGCATGCAGGTCAAAACTCTCCCCGAGTTCCTGCATCGACATGACCGAGCACTCCAGGTGCCAGCCCGGACGTCCGGCGCCGATCGACGTGTCCCACGAAGCTTCGCCGGGCTTGGGAGCCTTCCAGAGGGCGAAGTCGCGAGCGCTGTCTTTGTCATATTCGTCGACGTCGACGCGCGCACCGTCGAGCATTCCCTGGAAGTCTTTCTTGGAGAGCTTTCCATACTGCGGAAACTTCGCGATGCGAAAGTAATAGGATCCGTCGTCCGCGCGGTAAGCGATCCCCTTTTCCACCAACTTGGAAACGAACTCGGCCATCTCCGGGATGTGTTCGGTTGCGCGCACCAGTTTCGGCGGTTCGATATTGATCATCGCCGCGTCTTCGACAAACGCCTTCTCATATCTTGCCGTGTATTGCTGAACGCTGACGCCATCGCGCGCGGCGTTGCGAATGATCTTGTCGTCCACGTCGGTGACGTTCATGACGTACCGGACGCCGTATCCGTTCTGGCGAAAGAACCGGTACAGAAGGTCGACAGCGACAAAGGTGCGGAAGTTGCCGATGTGCCCGTAGTCATAGACCGTGGGGCCGCAAGCGTACATGCGAACTTCATTGTCGCTAAGCGGCTGGAACTCCTCGATTCGCGACGACATGGTGTTATAAAGACGAAGCGCCATAGTGATTTCGAGTGCCCGGAGACGAACTTAAGATTCTAGGGTGGGCGAGAAAGCGGGTCAAATCGGCCGTCAAGCCGGTAGTGGCGCAGTTTGGCAAGGGAGCGAGCCAAACGCGCGATTGTTGGGTCGCAAAGAACGCGACCCTTCGCGCGGCTCGCCCAGATTCCTCGCTGCGCAAAAAACGCTTGCTCGGAATGACAACCAAACTGCACCGCTACCGTCAAGCGGCCGGAGTCCGTGCCGGAGGTAGAGCGTGTGTGTGTTCACGCAAGCGCTGTTGTACGAGAATCACGTAATGCAGGGCAGAGGCGATGGTGAAGATGAAGGTGGCCCGCAGAAACTCCGTGCGCGCGATCCATATCCAGCGCAGCGGATGAATTTCAAACAGAAGTACGAAGAATACGGCGCTGATCTGCGAGAACGTATTGGCCTTGCCGAAGATGCTGGGGCGGAAGTTCCGCAGTCCGGCAATCGCGAACAGAACCGCGCTGGCCGCTAAAATTGAAATATCCCGGCTGAAGACCAGCACCGTGAACTTCCAGGGAATCTTATGCAGAATGGAGAGCACGAGGAACATCGTGCTGAGCAGAAGTTTGTCCGCAATCGGATCAAGATATTGCCCAAGCAACGTTTGCTGATGAAGCGTGCGGGCCAGCAAGCCGTCGAGCCCATCGCTGAAACCGGCGATAACGAAGACGGCCAGGGCCCAGAGATATCGTCCTTCGACCAGGTGAATCACGATGAACGGAACAAAGACCATCCGCAGCAAAGTGAGCTGGTTCGGAGCGGTGAAGATCTGGGAGAGCTTCACGCACGTTCCTTCAAAGCATGCGATCCAGCAGAGAGACCGTTGCCCGCCTGCGCATCGCTGCAGGGTGCGAGCGCGGCCGATGGGTCGAGCCCAGTCTTAGCGAAGAAACGCTGGGAAAGCGAAGACAGACTTCCGTCGGGCAGATCAAGCACAACACGCTCAATACGATGCATGGGAAAGAAAACGACCGCGGGAGTGAACGGCTCACCCTCTCTTGCCATCGCGGCAATATCCTCAAACGAGGCCAGCTCAACTCCGCTCAGCCGAAGACCTTCAGGGGCGAGCGCGAGGATCATTCCCCAGAATTTCTCACGGGGATTGCCCAGGCTCACAATCACTAGTGTGCCGGGAATAAACGGATCGTGCGTACTGGCAGGTGCGGCTGGACCGCGGCTGGACAATTTCCTTTCCACTCAAGGATTGTCGCCGGGAGAAGCGCGCATTGCAACCCCAGCTACGGGGCGGGGTCAGGCCGCTCGTCAGATTGAGCGGCCGGTCATTCCTGCATGCCGTCGAGAAGGGACCGGAGTTTGCCGGAGCGCGATGGATGCCGCAGTTTTCGCAGCGCCTTGGCTTCGATCTGGCGAATGCGCTCGCGGGTCACGTCGAACGACTGGCCGACTTCTTCCAGCGTGTGCTCCGAGCCGTCCTCCATGCCGAAGCGCATCCTGATAATCTTTTCTTCCCGCGGACTCAGAGTTCGCAACACGTGCGCAGTTCGTTCCTGCAGGTTCCCGTTGATCACCGCTTCGGCCGGCGAGACTTTGGTGCGGTCTTCGATGAGGTCGCCGAGGTGCGAATCCCCTTCCTCGCCAATGGGAGTTTCAAGCGAAATCGGCACGCGCATGATCTTGCGCACCTTGCGCACCATAGCTTCGGGGATGTCCATCTGCTTGGCAATCTCTGCGGACGTGGGTTCGTGCCCCAGCGACTGCACCAGTTGCCGCGAGGTGCGAATCAGTTTGTTGACCACTTCGATCATGTGCACCGGAAGTCGAATAGTGCGCGCCTGATCGGCAAGAGCCCGGCTGATTGCCTGCCGAATCCACCACGTCGCATAGGTGGAGAACTTGTAGCCGCGGCGGTACTCGAACTTGTCGACCGCCTTCATCAATCCGACGTTGCCCTCCTGGATCAGATCGAGGAACTGGAGTCCGCGGTTACCGTATTTCTTGGCGATGGAAACCACCAGGCGCAGGTTGGCTTCAATGAGCTCGTGCTTCGCCTGCTCCGCCTTCATTTCGCCCTGGATGATCTCGCGCTGCGTGCGGAGCAACTCCTGGAAGGTCATTCCGGCATCGCTTTCCAGCTTTTTCATCTCGGCGCGATGCTGCCGCTGCGTCGTCCGGTACTCCTTCGCCAACTCCTGACTGCGCGTGCTCATAATCTTTTTTTCCAGAGCACTGAGCTGGCGGTCAAGCGAGCGCATGGTCTCGCTGGTTTTGCTGACGCGATCCGCCAGTCGTTTCTGCTCTGCGTGATTCAAGCCGAGATTGCGGATGATGAGCGAAATCCGAACCATCTCACGCCCTAACTGATACCAGCAGCGGCGATATTCGCGGGCCTTCTTTTTCGCGGGGATGTCTGCCAGCCGCGCGGCCAGCCGGGAAGCTATTTTGTAATGTTTGTTCAGTTCGTCGATACGGCTCGTTACGTCCTTCACACGGCTCTGCACAATCTCGTCGGTGACCTCTTCCTCATCGAAGACGACCATGTCTTTGATCGAACGCAGGCCGCGCTTCAAATCATCGCCAATGGCCAGAACCTGCTGGATCACGATGGGCGAGCGCGAAAGGGCCTTGAGCTTCGAGAGTTGTCCGCGCTCAATGCGCTTGGCAATGTCGACTTCCTGTTCGCGTGTCAGCAAAGGCGAGGCGCCCATCTCGCGCAGGTAAACGCGCACCGGGTCGCTGGCCACATCCGGAGCGCCCGGAGTCAGGTCGAGTTCGATCTCGTCGGTTTCCTTGACCAGTCCCTGTTCCAGGGTGGAAAACGGCAACCGAGGCTCGACTTCGAGCACGTCGAGGCCTCTCGTGCCAATGCTGGAAAGCATATCGTCAACGTCCTGCGAGGAATGCACATCTTGCGGAATCAGTTCGTTCACCTCATCGTCTACAACATTCGTCTTGCGCGTATCCGGCATCAATCGATTCCTGGTGTGAGCCATAGCCAAGTGGAGTACCTTCTCGAAGCCGCCTGCGTGGAGAGAAGTAGCTTTGCCGATCTAGAGTGGCCGACTCAACGGAAAGCGCGGGAATCCAGATTATGTTCTGACAAGTTCAAGAGTTCCTTCCACCGCGATGATGCAGGACCTGTACAAGGTCTTGCCTGACTCTTTTCCGTTTAGCTTTCCGACCTTCGATCTCATTCGCTGCCAGGGGTTGAATCGTGGGAGCACTTTATCCCCGGTTGAGGATCAGGAGCTCTTTGATGAGACCTGCCGCCAGCTCGGACTTACCACCTATTACCGCACTCTACCACATCCGGCTGCTAGCCCGGGGGTATCTTTCTGACGGCGAATACCTCGATCTGCAGTCTCTCCGCCACGACCGCAGAGCGTCGTGGTGGCATGATAAAATCATCTGTAGGCTCCCCATGGCCCGGCGTCGACGACGCCTGTTGCTACAATTGCCTGAAAGCAAAATGTAGGCGCGTAGCTCAGTTGGTTAGAGCGCTACCTTGACACGGTAGAGGTCAGGAGTTCGAGTCTCCTCGTGCCTACCATATCTTTCAGTGAATCCGCTCGCTCGCGAGCGGTAGTTCTTCCCCGAGTTGGGCCCACTCGTCACCATTTGGTCGCCAAGACAGAAAGATTTTCGCCTGCCTCGCGCTGCGCTTGCGGAGTCGAGATCGCGTAAATGTCGAGGGTAGTGGACATCTCTGCGGGAAGAGAGAGGCTGGCCCTGTGGCCGTCACCCGCGTTTCGGGCGATAGATGTGCGTGCTCGTGCCGAAAAAAACTTCGGCGGACTCCATGACGGTCTCCGAGAGCGTTGGATGCGGGTGGATAGTCAGAGCGACGTCACGGGCGAGCGCGGCCATTTCGATAGCCAGCACGCCTTCGGCGATCATCTCACCGGCGCCTGCGCCGACGATGCCGACTCCAAGAACGCGTTCGGTCTGCGGATCGAAGAGGAGCTTGGTCATTCCTTCGGGACGGTCGATGGTGACGGCGCGGCCGGACGCAGCCCAAGGGAACCGTGCGACCTTGATCTCGATGTTCTCATTTTGCGCCTGCGTTTCGGTTAGACCACACCATGCGATTTCGGGATCGGTGAACACCACGGCAGGAATTGCGTTCGGTTCGAAGGCGACTTTGTGTCCGGCGATGGCCTCGACCGCGGTGCGGCCCTCGTGCGAAGCTTTGTGCGCGAGCATGGGCTCGCCGACGAGATCGCCGATGGCGTAGATGGACGGATCGTCGGTCTGCAACTGCTTGTTGACCTGGATGAACCCGCGCGGGCCAACTTGCACGCGAGTTTTTTCTAGACCTGGAACCTCGGAGTTGGGCTTGCGGCCGACGGAAACGAGCACGCGATCGAAGAGTTTCTCCTGGGCGTTGGCGTCTTGTCCTTTGAGCGTCGCGCGGATTCCACTGCCTTCGTCTTTGACCGAAGCGACGGTTGTGTTGAGCAGGATTCCGTCGAACATCTTCTCCAGCCGCTTGTGAAGAGGAAGCACGAGATCGCGATCTGCGCCGGGAAGCAAACCGGGGAGCATTTCGACGACGGTTACACGCGTGCCAAGCGCGGCATAAACCGAGCCCAGTTCGAGGCCAATGTATCCGCCACCGACGACTAACAGACTGCCGGGAATGTCTTCAAGATTTAGCGCGCCAGTGGAATCCATCATGCGCGGCGTGTCGAGCTTCAGCGCCGGAACGACAGCTGGGCGAGAACCGGTTGCGATGATGATGCGGTCGAAGGCGAGACTCTCGTCCGAGCCGTACGATTTCGTGATGCGCAACGTGGTCGAATTCTCAAAGGCGGCGCGGCCTTGCACATAGTGTACCTTGCGCTGCTTCGAGAGAATGCCGAGGCCACTTGTTAGCTTCTTGACGACGCTCTCTTTCCACGAACGCAGGCGCGTCAGATCGATTTTCGGCGCTGCGAATTCGATTCCCCAGTCTTTCGCCTGATGCGATTCTTCCAGCATTTTGGCCACGTGGAGCAACGCTTTTGACGGAATGCAACCGCGGTAGAGGCAGACTCCGCCGGGATTGACCTCGGGATCGATCAGCGTGACGGTCATGCCGAGATCGGCTGCCAGAAATGCGGCGGCGTAGCCTCCGGGGCCGGCACCGACGACGGCGATATTTAAGTTTGCCATTGGTTCGCTTTCAAATTTGAATCCACTACAGAGGGAAAGACCTGCGCCATATAAACAAGTTCGAGGTGAACAAAGGCAAGGAGAGACGTTAACATCTCACCAGCTGTGGCTGACGGTCGGCACAAAATCTCAAAATATCTCAGACAAGTTTTCCGCAATTTGGGAAAGTTCGATGTCACCTGCCGATTAAACCTCCATGTGGCGAGGTCGTCGCGGAGGCCATGGCAATGAAAAGCGAGCAGATAGAACCAGTCTAAGCCAGATCGAATGGTGTCCGCCACATATTCGGCTTCATCTTGTGGAGGACTGTCGCCAAAATCCAACAAGAACTTCTGAAATTCACAACTAACGCGGATCGAAATATGTAACAGCTCTCGTTCTTTTGCCGATCCAAAAAGCCCCTCAGTTGCGGCCACTATACGATTCTCGATTTCCTGAGTTTTTTCTTTTACGTAAGCCACATCTTCCCGAAGCTTCTCGTTTCGCAATGTTTCGATGTGTGGTGGCTTTCCCATGAGAAGGACTGAATACTCTTTATCCCTGGACCGAGAGTAAGAACGGTTGCTCAAAGGCTTCCGCGATCCAGCGCAGGAAGCGGGCCGCATCGGCGCCGTCGATCAGGCGATGATCGTAGGAGAGCGAGAGCGGCAGAATCAGCCGCGGCTCGAACTTTCCGTTGATCCACTCTGGTTCCATGCGCGATCGCGACAGACCAAGGATCGCGACTTCCGGATGATTCACAATGGGCGTAAAGCCGACGCCGCCGATTCCGCCTAGATTCGTGATGGTGAACGTGCCACCTTCCATGTCGGCAGGCGTGAGTTTCCTGTCCCGCGCTTTCTTGGAGAATTGAGACAGCTCCACCGCCAGCTCGACAATGTTTTTCTTGTCGACGTCCCGGATTACCGGGACGAGCAGGCCGCGATCGGTATCGGCGGCCACGCCGATGTTGATGTACTGCTTGTAGACGATTTCTTCTTTCTCCACATCAATACTGGCATTGAACTGCGGGAAAACTTTGAGCGCGGCGGCGCAAACTTTCAGCGCGATAGCGGTGACCGTCATCTTGCCGCCGGCTTCCTGGGCCTTCGGAGCAAAGCGAGCGCGCAGATGTTCGAGTTCCGTAATGTCGGCGCGGTCGTGTTGCGTAACGTGCGGGATCGTGTTCCAGGATTCGGCCAAGTGTTCGGCGGTCTTGCGGCGAACTCCGCGCATCGAAACCCGCTCAACCTTACCCCACTTGGCGAAGTCGGGAAGTTGGGGCTGGGCAAAGTGCCCGGCGCGCGGGGGCGCTTGTGCCGCAGTTGCTGCCGCGGACAGAAGAATCTTTGCGTAAACCTTGACGTCGTCCTCACTGACGCGGCCGCCTGGGCCCGTGCCTTTGACGTCGTAGATATCTACGCCGATCTCGCGCGCCAGTCGACGCACATGAGGCGCCGCGGGAACGGGTTGGCGATGTTCTGTCCCGGCAACCTTGCCCAGTTGCACAGGCATGCTGAATACCGGCGGGGCCTGCCGTGGCTGGTCGGGAGGCAGTGCCTGTTCTTCCGTCTTGCCTTCTGCGCGAATGGCTGCTTGAAAAGCCAAACGCGCTCCGTGCTGCCCGGAAACGTGTTCGACCGGAGCGTTGCGTGTTCGGGCAGGTTCCGCTTGAGCGGCGGCTCCGCCTTCGAGCGTGAAGATGACCTGGCCGACTTTGATCTTCTCGCCTTCTTTGACTCTTACCTCTTTGACGATGCCGCTGACCGAGGACGGAACTTCGACCACGGCCTTGTCGGTCTCCAATTCCATCACCGGCTGGCCTTCTGAGACTTTCGTCCCGGGCGCGATCATCAAGCGGACAAGATCGCCTTGCGAGATGTTCTCGCCGAGTTCGGGGAGTTTGAATTCGCTGGGTCCGGAGGCGGCCGAGGGAGCGGGAGGGGGCGGGGGCGGGGGCGGTACAGAATCCGCAGGCCGCGGCGCCGCGGGTGCACTCTGCTGGGCCGGCGCTGGCATTGCTGCAGCGGCCCGGGCGGGAAGTTCCGCAGGAGCTTTGGTTTCCGCTCCGTCCACGGTGAAGATCACTTGGCCAACCTTGATCTTGTCACCCTCTTTGACGCGAATTTCCTGCACGGTTCCGCTCACGGACGAAGGCACCTCGACGACCGCCTTGTCGGTTTCGAGTTCCATGACCGACTGGCCGGCGCTGACAGCTGCGCCCGGCGCAACCATGAGGCGAACCAAGTCGCCCTGTTCGATGTTTTCTCCCAGCTCGGGAAGCTTGAATTCAATCACCGCGTCGGTTCCTTTTCAGACATCACAATTTATGAAGCGAGTTCCAGAGGGCACACGATCGTGTCGTCCCTACGGGACTCGTCGTCTTTCGCCGCGTCTACCCGGCACTTCCGTGCCGGGCTATCACATATCGCTGCTTCGCGGCTGGACTTCGGTAGGACCTACCAGCGATCCTGAAATTGCGTTTACGTGCGCACACTGTGAGGCTCGCTCTCGGGGCATCTTCCGCCCCTCCGGGGCTTGTCCCTTTCCCGCATACCACCCACGGCTTGCGCCGTGGGCTGCATTCTATCGCCGCTTCGCGGCTGGATTGTGGCAGAGACGTAGCAAGCTACGTCTCTACGAAACGCCCTAGCTCACTGCCGGGTTCGCTTTTTCGGGATTGATCCCGAGTTCCTGAATCGCTCGCTTCACTACGTCCGTCCCGATCTTCTTTTCCCGCGCCAGCGCTCCGAGAGTTGCCAGCACGATGTGCTTGGCGTCGACTTCGAAGAAATCACGCAATGCCACGCGGCTCTCGCTGCGTCCGAAGCCGTCGGTGCCGAGCGAGACGAGTTGTCCCGGAACCCACTTGCCCAGGCTCTCCGGCAGCACCTTCATATAGTCGGACGCTGCAATGAATGGTCCGGCAGCATCCTTTAAAGTCTGAGTGACGTAAGGAACCTTCGCCGCATCGGCAGGATGCAGCATGTTCCAGCGCTCGCAGTCGTTGGCGTCGCGATACAGCTCTTTATAGCTAGTGACGCTCCAGACATCCGCTCCGACTCCGTATTTCTCTTCCAGAATCTGCTGGGCTTTCAGTACTTCGAACATGATGGCGCCGCTGCCGAGCAGTTGGGCACGCAGCTTGGCGTCGCTCCTCGTCGAAGCTTTGAATCGATACAAACCTTTCAGCACTCCTTCGCGGATGTTGCCATTCTGCGGCATCTCGGGCATCGCCAGCGGCTCGTTGCCGACAGTCAGATAGTAGAAGATCGACTCCTGATCGACGTACATCCGCTTGATGCCATCCTGAATGATGATCGCGATCTCATAGGCAAACGCTGGATCGTAGCAGTGCAGGTTCGGCACGGGGAGCGCGAGCACGTGGCTGTGACCGTCCTGGTGTTGCAGGCCTTCGCCCGCCAGCGTAGTGCGGCCGGCGGTACCTCCGACGAGAAATCCGCGGCAGCGCATGTCGGCTGCGGCCCAGATCAGGTCGCCGATGCGCTGGAACCCGAACATGGAGTAATAAATGAAGAAGGGAATCGTGTTGATGCCGTGATTCGCATACGCGCAGCCGGCGGCGATGAACGAGCACATCGAGCCGGATTCGGTGATGCCTTCCTCGAGAATCTGCCCGTTCTTGGCTTCCTTGTAGTAGAGCAAGGTGTCCATGTCGACAGGCTCGTAATTCTGGCCGACGCTGGAATAAATTCCAACTTGGCGGAAGAGGGCTTCCATGCCGAACGTGCGCGCTTCATCGGGAACGATGGGGACAATCAGCTTGCCGAGTTCGGGATCGCGCAGTAGCTTCGCCAACAGTCGCACGAAGACCATGGTGGTGGAAACTTCGCGTCCGTCGGTGCCTTTGTGGAATTCGTCGAAATGCGCGTCGGGCACGGACTTCAGCGCTGCGGCCCGCACTTTGCGGGTCGGCATGTATCCGCCAAGCTGCTGGCGGCGCGCCTGCATGTACTTGATCTCGGCGCTGTCGTCGCTCGGGCGGTAGAACGGCGCATTGTGCAGCTCGTCGTCGGGAATTGGAATGCCGAAACGCGAGCGGAACATCTGCAACTCGTCTTCGTTCAACTTCTTCTGCTGGTGCGTGATGTTCTTGCCTTCACCCGCCTCGCCCAGGCCATAACCCTTGATGGTCTTGGCCAAGATGATGGTGGGCTGGCCAGTGTGATCCATCGCAGCCCTGTACGCCGCGTGGACTTTGATCGGATCGTGGCCGCCGAGACGCATGCGCGCCAGTTGATCGTCGGAAAGGTGCTCGACCATTTTCAGCAGACGGGGATCGCTGCCGAAGAGGTTTTGGCGGAAGTAGGCTCCACTCTCGACAAAGTATTTTTGATACTGTCCGTCGCTGACTTCGCCCAGACGCTTGACCAGCAGGCCATCTCGGTCGCTTTGAATGAGGCTGTCCCAATCGGAGCCCCAGATGACTTTGATGACGTTCCAGCCCGCGCCGCGGAAGATCGCTTCCAGTTCCTGAATGATTTTTCCGTTGCCACGCACCGGGCCGTCGAGCCGCTGCAAGTTGCAGTTCACGACGAAAATCAGATTGTCGAGCTTTTCGCGCGAGGCCAGGGTGATCGAGCCGAGAGACTCGGGTTCGTCCATTTCGCCGTCGCCGAGAAACCCCCAGACTTTACCGCCGGTCGTCTGTTTGAGGCCGCGATTCTCCAGATATTTGATGAAACGCGCGTGGTAAATCGCCTGGATCGGGCCCAATCCCATGGAAACTGTGGGGAACTCCCAGAATTCGGGCATGAGCCACGGGTGAGGGTAGGAACTCAGTCCTCCGCCGGGCTTCAGCTCGCGGCGAAAGTTTTGCAGCTTCTCTTTCGAGATGCGCCCTTCGAGATAGGCTCGCGAATAGATTCCGGGAGCGGCGTGGCCCTGGAAGTAGACCACATCGCGGTCGCCGCTTTCGGTTTGCGCGCGGAAGAAATGGTTGAAGGCAACTTCATACAACGTTGCGGCGGAGGCGAAAGTCGAAATATGTCCGCCGATGCCTTCTTGAATCTTGTTGGCGCGAACCACCATGGCCAGCGCATTCCAGCGGACGAGACTTTTGATGCGGCGTTCCATCTCCTGGCTGCCGGGAAACGGAGGCTGCGACCGCGACGGGATCGTGTTCTGGTAGGGCGTGGTCGCCGAGAAAGGCAGGTTGATGCCGGCTTCGCGCCGCGCATGCAGCGCCAACTGCTGCAGTAAGCGGCCGGCGCGGTTGGGGCCACCTTTGGAAAGAACATAGTCCAGGGAATCGACCCACTCCCTGGTTTCCAAAACCTCTAAGCCGTCGGTTTCCGTCTGAGCCACGTCTGGTTTCCCCCACGATGAAGACGCAATACTCCATCATAATTCAATGGCGAGGATTCTTGCTGGCGGGAGAGGTAAGAGCGATAACCACGAAGGGCACGAAGGTTCACGAAGGAAAGCCGAACTTCGTGAACCTTCGTGTCCTTCGTGGTTAACGCCTTTTTGCACCTCCCGGGAGGCACGGCTAGTTTAGAATCGCTGCGATCGGCGTTTGGCGCAGGAGGAACTCCATGTTGCGAATCGTGCTGCTTTTAGCGGTGGTAGTTGTGCTGATAATGCTCGTGCCGCGATTGTTGTCCCGGTCGGCTGCCCCCTCCGAAGGCAACGCCGCGCCTGAGTTCACGCTGCCTTCGCAGGAAGGCTCGTCTGTCAGTCTGAAGGACTACCGGGGCAAGTGGGTGGTCCTGTATTTCTATCCCAAGGACCAGACGCCCGGTTGCTCGCGCGAGGCCCACAATTTTCAGGTGGATCAGCCGAAGTATGCCGAGCGGAATACGGTGGTGCTGGGTGTGAGCCTCGACAGCGTGGATTCGCACAAGAAGTTCTGCGCCAAGGAAGGTCTGAACTTCAAGCTGCTGGCCGATACTGACCACAAAGTGACTGACTCGTACGGATCGCTGACCAATCTTGGGCTGGTGAAGTTTGCGGCGCGGCATACGTTCCTCATTGATCCGAGCGGCAAAGTCGCGAAGGCGTACACCAGCGTCGATCCGCTTAAGCATAGCGGGGAAGTGCTGGCGGAATTGGATGCGCTGCAGAAATCCGGGGCAGAGAAGCGCTAGGAGATTGCCGGAACCTCGAAATTCGCATCAGGATATGCCCTCAGGCATATCGGAACTGCATTGGATCCATCTCGCTTTCAGGCGCTGCGCGGGCGGTACAGCAGCGGCTGAAGCCGAAGTCTTTTCGTTCGCCGAATCCGCACGGCTGAAAGCCGTGCCCTGATACAAATCGGTGTAGCAGGCACATTAAGGGCAGAGGGCCCTTGCAGGTTGCTCATTGCGCTTCGCGCAACCCCGGACGGGGGCGTCCGGGGCTCCACTATTTATCTACCAGATACATTTCGGCGACGTGCTGAGCGATGTCTCCCGGCTTCGAGTCCGCCAGATTCGTGAGCACGACCACCGTCAGCCGATCATCGACATAGCGGTCGATGGCCGTCTCGAATCCCTGCCACGATCCGTCGTGGTGAATGCAGCGGTGCCCTTTGCGATCGTCGATGAACCAGCCAAAGCCGTAGGGTCCCTTATTCGGCTGGCCATTCTTCAGCTTGACGGGAGTCCACATTAGGTCGAGGCTTGAGCGCTTCAGCAGGTTCTCCGTGTAGAGGGCGGCGTCCCATTTCGCCAAATCGAGAATCGTGAAGTAGAGGCTGCCGTCGGCGGTCGTGTTCACCATCGGCGCTACCCACTCCTGATTTTTCAACTCCCCTTTCACCAACCGGTAGCCGGCGGAGCGGTTGGGGATGATGTCGGCTTCATTGATGATGCGCGTGGACTGCATGCCCAGCGGCTGGAAGATTCGCCGTTGCAGGAAGTCGCCATAAAACTTGTCGGTCACGCGATGAATCAGGATGCCGAGAGTCACGTACCCGAAATTGCTGTACTCCCACTTCGTCTCGGGCGGGTACGCCAGAGGAATGTTTTCGATCAGCTTCAGTTCCTCGTCTTCAGTCCAGTCTTTGCGAAAATTGAAGTTCTTGGGATAGTCGCCAAATCCCGCGGTGTGACTGAGCAACTCGCGCACGGTCACGTCCTTCCAATCCTTCCAACTCGCCGGGGCGTCCGCCAAATACTTCGTGAGCGGATCGTCAAGACCGATCTTGCCCTCCTCGACCAGCATCATGACGGCGGTCGCGGTGAACTGCTTACCTACAGAGCCTGATTGGAAGACCGACTCCGGTTTCACGGGTGTCTGCAATTCCACGTTGGCGAGTCCGAAGCCTTCCGCGCGAATAGTCTTTCCATTCTTCACCACGAGGAGAGATAGGCCGGGGATGTGCTGGCGCTGCATTTCTGCCTTAACGTAGTCGGTGACGGCCGCCGTAGTTGCAGGGCTTTGCGCTTGCAGGCCGACGACCGCGAAGAAGAAGACGACCAAGCAGATGGACGAGGAAAATCGGCGAATGTTCATCGAGATCTCAGACGTCAATGAGTTCGTTGAAATCATTGAGAGTCTCCGTTCAACAGCGAGAGATCCCCGGAACGGCGCCAGCGGCGGAACGCGAAGTACTCGTTGATCGGCCGGTCGTCCGTCAGTGCAGGAGCGCCCGGGGCTACGGCGACCAGTTGATCCAAGGGCAATTCTTGTTGGAGGAGTGCGTTGAGTTGGCGGAACGCTACAACCGCGCTTCCTTCGCTTGACGGCTCCGCCCATTCAATGAAGTCGGCCACCGCGCTCGCGGGCATTCGCTGCAGCAAATCTTTTGCGGTGCGGATGGGAATCGGTTGATCGCTGCACAGGAAGTGATATCCGAATTCATCGCGGAACGTGCGCACGTACGGGAAGGAGTTGCGCAGGGAACGCGCCACGGCTGCGGTGACTTCCGCGTCGGTGACGTCCGAGGGCAACCACTGCTGCAGAATTCCTCCGGGGCGCAACCGCCGCCGCGCCGCCTGATAGAACTCCTCCGAGTAGAGCAGACTCGAGCCCGCGGCCTCTACGGGAGGCGGTGGATCGATGGTGATGACATCGAATTGCTGGGTAGTGCGTTCGAGGTAGCGGCGGCCATCGTCGACGACCACATGCGACAGCGGCGATTCCAGGATCTTCCGGCCATCGCTGTGATAGTAGTCAAACAGACGCGGGACGCTGGGCACGAGCTCGGCCACGGTCACGGGAATGCCCCAGGAGTGCAGCGAGCGGAACGTCGTGCCCATGCCGAAGCAAATCACGAGGGCGTCTTGCGGAGGGCGGTCGAGAAAAGCCAGGGGAAGATGAGCCATCACCTTGGTGATCGGCGTCAGGGAAGTCATACCGAAGCCGTTGACCAGAAGTTGCTTATCCATCCCCGTGCCTGTCGCTATGACGGTGGCGGTTGAGTCGCGAAGAACCCTGCGGTCGGGGAAATTCTCGTCGTAGCCCCCACCCGCAGCGATCAACACTGCGGCGAGCACGAGCGACGCACAGACTGCGATGCGTGCCGCGATGGTCGATTTCATCGCGGGCCGCAGTGGCGCCAGTCCTATGATCAGCCAAGGCAGCGTGAGAATGATCAACGCCCAACGTTCGCTCACGAACGGCAGCAGGCCAAAGCCCGCCAGCAGCGGCCCCAGAATGCAGCCAGCTACGTTGACCGCGTAGGCTCTGCCAGCCTTGGCCGGATCTCCTGCGGAAAAGCGATCCACGAGCATGGGAGTGATGAAGCCGAGCACTCCTGTAAAAGGCACGATGCCCAACAGGAGCCGCAGGAGAGGATCGAGGTCCGTGCTGGGACCCGCCGCGACCAGCGGGAGCAGGGCAAATGAAGCCAGCCAGATCCACACGACTGGGTTTTCCTGCGTGTACCTCACACTCCAACGGCGATACAGGACGGAGCCGACAAACGTCGCCAGAAGATATACCGCGAGGATCGAAGCGAAGGCGTAGACCACTGTCCCAACGTACGGGGTATAGCGGCGCACCCAGACGACCTCCATTGCCATGCAGGTCAGGCCGCTGAGAAAGAGAAGCGTCAGCGTTCTGCCGCTGCCGGAACCGGGAAGCGGCCGAGTGACGAGTTGCGCTGAGGTCGCAGCAGGTTGATTTTGCAATCGCTGTTTCGGCGATGTGTGCGACAGAGCGAGGGCCGAGACTACGATGAGGCAGTTGCATGCAGCGCCGATCTTCAAGGTTCCGTGAAATCCGAGCAGCTCAATCAGGAACAGAGGGACAGTCGTTCCTGCGACCGCACCTGCGACGTTCGCCGTATAGAGATAGCTGAAAGATCGGCTCGATTCGGCGGGAAGCGTCTGTCCAATCGCCCGCATCGCCACCGGCACCGTGGCGCCCATCAGAGTGCACCATGGGACGAGAGTGGCGGCGACCCACAGTCCGGCTACAGAGTAGTAACCAAAGGAAGTCGACGGTCCAAGGTGTTCGAGGGCGCGGCGGCCCCACAGGAGTCCGAAGGGCACGACGATGCCCGATGCGCCAATCAGCAACTCGATGAGTGCATACAGACGCAATGCTGGAAATCTGCCGGCATCTTCTCGCTGGCGAAGCCACCTTCCACTTGCCCAAGAGCCCAGGCCGAGGCCAGCCATGAAGACAGAGAGCACGATCGAAACCATAGCCGTGGTTACACCGAACTGTGCCATGGCCAGCCGCAACCATACGAGTTCATAGAGAACGCTGCAAAATCCCGAGATAAAGAAAAAGATGAAGTACCAGATCAAGTCTTCTGCCCTCGATTGCCGCATCCCGCGCGGCGATCACGTGTGATTGTGGAGAGACGAGTGTAGAGAGATTGGAGGAACGAGGCAAGTTGCTCGAAACGAGGCTGGTTCGTCGTCGGGAGAATTGTGTCGTGGGATGCGTTCAGGCATTCCACAGCCAGAATGGAGGCGTGGGTCGGTTCTTGAGGTTGCGGAAACTCCGGAGATGTACCTCGGGGCTAAAAAGCCCTTTGCAGAAGAATGGCTTTATCGCAGCGCTTAAAGCGCTGCGCCACCCAAGACCAGTTCTTCAGCAAACCGGAGAGCCGTGATTGCTTTAGACTCTTGCGGCGCGCTCAGCGAAGCTCCCGATACGAATGGCTACTTCTGTTGGGAGGATATGTCGGCGAGCCGGTGCATTCCCGAGCGACGCATGGCGAACAGAATCGCCCAGCCGACCAACCCAGCGGCGTAGAAAATCACCAGCAGGAGCACGACCGTCGGGAAGAAGGTCAAGCGCGCCGCTTCCAGGGGCACGAGCGGGGTCCCGTTGGAGAACGAGGTCTGAATTACCCTTGCCTTTTCCATGGCCAGGATGATGCCCCCCAGAATAATCGTCATCAGCACGGCAGTTGATTTCGGAAAACGGAATTCGGTACGCATGGTAAACCTCCTCGTGGGAAACGGTAACCAGACAGGAACGCCACCCAGGGCTCGGACATGTTCGTGCAGGGCCCCGACCAGCAGCCCGGTGATTTCACGGACGCACAACAGAACTCGTGAGACCGTTCGTTTCTTCGCAGTCTCCGCCTGAACATCGCTGAACACAGCGGTCATCTCGTCGCCGAACTGTGCGCGGTGAACCGCCGGGTAGAGATACAGCAGGTACCGGTAGATTCTGAGCATCGGTCAGATCTCCTTGAGCGCGGTCCGCAAACTCGCCAAGCGCGTGAGGTGTTTCATCCGGCTCACTTCGGTTTGCAGGTTCCGGCGTCCCTGCGACGTCAGGCGATAGGCCTGGCGGCCTCGTGAGCTTTCCTTTTCGTCGAAACGCTCAATCCAGTCGTCATCGAGCAGGCGGCGCAGAGCGCCGTAGAGGGTGCCTGTGCTCAGCACGACGCGCCCATCGCTCATCTGCTCGACGTCTTTGAGAATCGAGTAGCCATGCCGCGGTTGCCCCGCCAGGCTGAGAAGGATGAGCAGCACGGGTTCGGTAAGGGGCAGCGGCTGCATTGTGGCCTCCTACGACATGTCGCGTAACGCCATATTGCCTTACTGGAAACCCGAAGTCAAGAGAAAGAAATACAGAATGTGTGCAGCGCGTGTTTTTTGGAGTGCGCAGTGCAGTCGGAAGTGAGCTTCGGCCCGTCCAGAAAACCGTGCCGCCTGTGATTAGGCCAGCTTCTTAACTCGCGTCCGCACCGTTTCGAATTGATACGTGCCGAGCCCACGCTTGGCCGCCATTTTCAAATAAGGCAGAGCGTCAACCTCCATGTTCCAATAGGCCTTCGCCACATAGGCATCGAGGGCGACGGGATCGGTACCGGCGACCAGAGTCTTCTTGAGTAGCACGTCTTCCAGGTTGCCCCCGGTTGGGCCGTTGCGCAAGAGTATCCGGTAACAATCGATGATGGTTAACGTCGGGCGCACAAAGTCGGCAAGGTCGACCAGGCTTTCGTGGATTCGTTGGTGTAACTGGAAGCGCTGCCCGCCGAGAATTCCATACCAATTCTTCATGCCCAAAGTTGTGCCGGTGAGACCGTGGTGCTTCGCGATGGGAACGTTGATGATCTTGTCGACGTTCAGGAACGGATCGAAGACCGGCCACGCGTGCAGCACCTCACCCTGCAAATCGACTTCCTTGAATCGGGAAGGTTCGGGAAGAATGACATCCGCGCCGGCGCGCTGGGCAGCCTCTGCGATTCCTGATCGCTGAAAACAGCGGCGTGCATCGTTGCAGCTCACGTCGGTCACGATGACCCGCTTGGCTCCGGCATTCGAGCACTGGCGAACGATCTCCGCGACGACGTCGGGATTCGTATTGGCGGCCTGTTCCGGAGTGCGGTCCCATCCGATGTTCGGCTTGACGAGGACAACGTCGCCGCGGGCGATGAAACGGCGCATTCCTCCCAGTTCTTCGATGGCTTGCCGCGCCAGTTGCGCGGGATCGTCGCCTTGAATGATTGCCATCTCCGGTAGTTTCGGATCAGCCGCTACGCTGTGGCCGCGCTTCACCGTCATGGCCAACGCAGTCTCAGGACGCCAGCTGTGCTCGCTGAGCCAGAGACCCACGCCAGCCGCTCCGGCACTGGCTCCCGCAACGCGAAGCAGCTTGATGAGGGCATCACGACGATTTAGGACGCTGTCGGTTTCCATAGAGACTCCGTATTAAGAAATCAATGCAATACTGATACTGGGGACGAACTGTGCTTGCAGTGATCCGGGACACAATCTGCCGTGCCCTCACGCTGGGATATGCCTCACTGGGAAAGATGTCTCTCGATTTCGCGACCCAGTGCCTGTAGTGCCGGTTGCACCTCCGGTAATTCTTTGTAGGCGACGATCCGGACGAGATACCTTCCTTTGCAGAACACCATGCTGCCGGCATACAAGCGCCCGGTGTCGCCGAGTTGCAGCGGCTTCGCCTGACCGGCTGGCTCCGATTCAAAAATCGTCCGGGCACCTGCAGTACTGGCCATGGAGTAGACTTCGGCAACTGCCTCGAACTTGTCCTGGAACTTGTAGTCCGCGGTGGAGGTCGCCTGTACGCCGGCTTTTACGTATCGTTCCGCGTCCCCGTCGATGTAATTCCAAAGTTCCGTGGCCGAAAAGGTGCGCGTGTCTCCGGTCTTCACCCAGCCGGCAACTACATTGGAGGCGGGAAACGGCGTGGGAAGAACTCCAGCATGCCGGCTGCAACCTGTATAAGCCCACACAGCCAGACACACAGCCAAAATCAGGCGGCCTTCCTTTGTGCCCGTCACGGTCGTGCGCTTCATGATCGTTATCATTGCTATCCCTTTCTCCGGTTCAGCAGGATTTGATTCGTGTGGGAGCGGCTTTCGCCGACACTGGTGACATAGACCGCCGGACGATCCTGCACCGGGCAGGCATGCTCGCAGGCGCCGCAACCCACGCAGTGGGCGGGATCGAGATAGGGCTGCTTGACTTGCTTGATGCTCCCCGCAGCGTCGAACACTTCCGCCGGGCGAAGGTAGATGGCCTTGGGCGATGTGGGACACCATTCCTCGCAGACAATACAGTCCGTCGCCATGGCCCAGGGCAGGCAGCGGCCGCGATCGTAGAATGCCGTGCCGAGGCGGATCGGTTTCGTGGCACCAGACACATCCACCGACCAGCCTTTCTCTTTGGGCGTGATCTCCCAGATGGCGCCGGTGGGACAGACCTGCGAGCACAGTACGCAACTGGTCTCGCAGTAGCCGAGCCGCGGCACCAGGACAGGCGTCCATAGACCTTCGATCCCTGCCTCGGTCAATGTGGGATGCAGCGCGTTGTTCGGACACACCTTCATGCACTCGCCACAACGAATACAGCGCGAGAGGAAATATTCTTCGTCGAGCGCGCCGGGAGGACGCAGTAAGCGCTCATGGCGTTCCGCCGCGAATCCGGGAGTAGCACGCGCCAGGGGAACCAACGCCGCGCCGGCAGCGAGTCCGGTGAGGATTTTGCGCCGCTGCAGGTTTGCGCCGATCGTCTTCTGCGCGGGGAAGAGTTTGAATTGCAGCCCGTGTTCTGGACATTCATCCACGCAACTCAGACAAAGATGGCACTCGGCCTGATGCCAGGGGACGCCGCCGATTGGATCGTCGCCGCCCTGGCAGCGCAATAGGCAACGATTGCAGTCGTTACAGTGCTCCGGCTTTTTCACCAGCCCGAGCACGGACCAGCGCGAGACGATTCCCAGAAGCGCGCCCAGCGGGCAAAGTGCGCGGCACCAGAAGCGGGTAATGCGGAAGTTCAGCGCCAGAAGAAAAATGAAGATGAGGCCCAACCAAACGCCCTGGCGGAAGTAAGGCTGTTTGAAACTGAGGAACAGCGCTCCCAGAAGGAAGTGCAGAACGCCACCCAGGATTTGAACGGGCGCAAATCGGCTGTGCTCGAGCACGCTCAGCCCTGCCCGCGAGCCATAGTTGGTTGCGGGAATGATCGACAGACCCAGCGACCGCACCAGCAAGGAGAACGGATCCAGCCACCCCACCACGCCCGTACCCATCACCGCCGCGACCAAGGTCACGATCAGCAGGTAATACTTGGTGGTCTGCCAGCGCTTGTAGCGGTTCGATTCAATGAGCTGCTTTCCACGTTTGCGCTCCGACTTAAGGCTGCTGAAGAAATGATGAGTCGATCCCAGAGGGCAAATCCACCCGCAGAAGAAGCGTCCGAAAAACATCGTGGGAATCAGGACCGCCAAACTCCACAGCAGGCCGCGATAGAGGGCGTGGCTCGCCAGCGCGTTCGACAGCGCGACCAACGGGTCAAGCTGGAAGAAGAGTCCGACCGGATACGGAAGCCGGATATCGCTTCCGGAAGCGGCCAACGATCCGCGGAATTCGGTGCGCAGCAGAAGGAAGAGAAACAGCAGAAAGAAAACGATCTGCGAGAGACAGCGGAGCTTAGTCAGTTTGAGAAAGCGCACGACTACCTCTCGACCGCAAGGCCGGATGGCCGACTGCTTCAGCGCACCACCAGCTTCGGCGAATCTGCCCTTGGTTTCGCGCTGCGAACTCCATGTTCGGTCTGTGCCGGGCTATCTATCTGTGACCGAGATCACGCCGGCTTGTGTTCGCATTCGCCATCGCCGCGGATACAAGCGCAAGGCTCCACCAAGATGAGAATCCTGAACGCTGCTGAGAAGTTGCAAGGTGAGCGAAAAGAAAGGCGTTCTAGATAGAGACGAGTCGGAAAGCCAGAATCACAGGGACCGCAATTCTAGCCCGCAGGAGGAGATTGGAGGCGCGGGTCGGAATCGAACCGACGCATAAAGGTTTTGCAGACCTCTCCCTTACCACTTGGGTACCGCGCCCCTCAGTAATAAGTTAGCGTTCCGTTCGGAAAAAGTCCATCTGCACAGGAATGAATGAGGATTGCACCCATACTTTACGTGCATCGCGTCGCGGCGTTCCGGGAGCAGGCTCGCCAGGGCGGGGTCGGAGTGGGGTGGAGCCGCGGGCCGGAATCGAACCAGCGATAAAGGTTCTGCTGACCTTTGCCTTTGCCACTTGGCTACCGCGGCAACTATGACGTTACAAAAAGGCAGCCTTTCTGGCGACGGTACGAAAGTACAACTTGCCGCAAGCGCTGGAATCAGTTCAGGTTAGGAGCAAGCGAGCGCTGGAAAAAGGCCCCGACATAGTCTTAGGGAAGGCTGTGCTTCAGCCATTTCCGTGCTCTAGTTGCGATGCTCAGCTTCAGGGAGGCAATTACTGGGGGATATCGGCGAGAAAATCTGGAGCGGGAGACGGGATTTGAACCCGCGACTTCGACCTTGGCAAGGTCGCACTCTACCACTGAGTTACTCCCGCTCTACCGAAAAATTATACCGCATTTGCCGCTTCGAATGCCTCGCGCGGCGTGGAGGCGTGCGTCGCGTTCGGATCTGATTCGGTGCTCCAAAACTCCACACTACGCCAGTTCCAGTTCGATCTTTTTCGCAGTCCGGTCCAGCTTCACGATGCGAAAACTGCGAACCTGGCCGGCGCGAGCGGGTTCTGCCTTGGGCTGCCCGCCAGAACCGGTCTTCCAGCGCGCTTGCAGCATAGAACTCAAAGACGAAAGATCGGCCTTCGCTTCCTTCGGAGCCTCGGTCTTTGCCGCGACTGCCGCACTTATCTTGCACGTCGCGTGGATGCCGTCGCCCAGTTCCACGCGCGACTGGCCACCGGAATCGTCCATCAGGCGGCCTGTGACTACGTCGCCCTCATTGTGTTCTGCCAGGTATTCGTCGATGCCGGTGGGGACGAGTTGCTTCATGCCCAGCCGTATCTGACGCTTCTCGAGGTCGATGGCGAGTACTTGAGCCTTGACCGCTTGGCCGATGCGCAGCACGTCCGCCGGTTGGTTGATGCGCTTTTCGGCGCTGATGTCGCTGACGTGGACCATGCCTTCGATTCCTTCGGAAAGCTGCACGAAGGCGCCGAACTTGGTCAAGTTGGTGACAGGGCCCTCGATAGCCGAACCGACGGCGAACTTTTGTGCCACATCGGCCCAGGGATCGCCCAGCGCCTGCTTCAGTCCGAGCGAGATGCGGCGCTCCGCCGCTTGCACTCCGAGAATCACGGCCTCAACGGTCTCGCCCTGCTTCACGACGTCGCTGGCCTTTCTGATTTTTCCCTTCGACCACGACATTTCAGAAATGTGAATCAGGCCTTCGATGCCGGGCTCAAGCTCCACGAATGCGCCGAATTCGACCAGGCGCGTGACGGTGCCGCGCACGCGGTCGCCCGCCTTGAATTTTTCCGCGACCGCATCCCAAGGATGCGGCTGGAGTTGTTTCAAGCCGACGGAAATGCGCCGCTTGTCGGCATCGGTTGCGAGCTTGAGCACTTTCACTTCGACTTGCTGCCCAACAGTGAGTACGTCCGCTGGCTTGTTGACGCGGCCCCATGCGATGTCGCTCACATGCAGCAACGCATCCACTCCTCCCAGATCGACGAAAGCCCCGTAGTCGGTGAGGCTGCGCACGGTGCCGTTGACGGTGGCGCCTTCCTTGATCTGCGAGTAGAGGCGGTCCTTGGAGGAGCGTTCTTCCTCTTCCGCAACCGCGCGGCGATCGACCACGACATCTTCATCCGTCACGTCGAGCTTGATGATGCGGCAGCGGATCTCCTGCCCCACCAGATTTTCCATCTCCGCGGCCTCGCGCACTCCGCTGCGCGAGGCGGGCATGAAGGCGCGCACGCCCACGTCTACGCTGAAACCGCCTTTGATCACGCCGGTTACGGTGCCGAGGATCGTTGACTTGTCGGCGAAGGATTTCTCCAGCGCCGTCCAGTCCATGGGCCGCTCGACTTTGAAGCGCGAGAGTTCGTAGTAGCCATCTAGATCGCGCCCCTTGACCGTGACCAGCGCTTTGTCACCGGGCTTTAGGGTCTCACCCCGCAGGGCTGCCAGAGGAAGGATACCCTCGGACTTGTATCCGATATCGAAGAAAACGGACTCGGCGTTGACCGCGATCACCGTGGCTTGCAGTTGCCGGCTGCCTTCGGTTTTGCGGGAATGGCTCTTTTGATACTGCTGGAGAATGTCGCCAAAGGATTCCACGTTTTCGGTGGCAGGTTGGGTCGCTGGGGTCTCTGGGTTGGAAGTCAATGGATCAGCCATGAAAGGTTTACGGCCTCGTCGCGGGATAGGAATGACTAGGATATCATCGCGGGCACTCGCCGGGCGCGGGAGGGATCAGTGCACCGCCCATTGCGGATCTTCCTCCGGCTTCACAATCTGGCCGTCGCGCATGTGGATGATGCGGTCGCCGTACTTCGCGGCCTCGGGATTGTGCGTAATCATCAGAACTGTTTGTCCTAGTTCCCGATTCGAGCGGCGCAGCATACTCAGCACGATGTCAGAGTTCTTGGAATCCAGGTTGCCGGTCGGTTCGTCGGCGAGCACGACCGCAGGCTTGTTGATGAGCGCACGCGCCAAAGCAACGCGCTGCTGCTCTCCTCCGGAAAGTTCGGACGGGCGATGTGCCAGGCGCTTGGTTAGGCCGAGAAGGTCGGTGATGCGGGTGAAGTGCGCCGGATCGCGATCGCCGTTGCCCGAAATCTCCTGCGCAATCGTGATGTTGGAATGGGCATCGAGCGTGGGCAGCAGGTTGAATTTCTGGAAAACGAATCCGATCTTGCGCTTGCGCATGCGGGTTCGTTCGGCGTCGGAGAGGGTGGCTAGGTCGTCGCCGTCGAGAACGACGCTGCCGCCGTCGGCGCGTGTCAGCCCGCCCAAGAGATAGAAGAGAGTCGACTTTCCGCTGCCCGACGGACCCACCACGCTGACGAATTCACCCTTCTGTACATTGAAGGAGATTCCCCGCAGTGCCTCGACCTCGATTTTGCCCACGTGATACGTCTTGCGCAGGTCTTTTGCTTCGATGAATGCTCCGGCCATGCCTGCATGAATCTTACACGAAGGCCCAAGCAGAGTGCGGATACGCACTGTGTCACTCATTAAACTGTCTGGGTTGCAGCCTCAGGCCGCGCCGACTTGGCGTGCGATCTGCGGAGTTCGCTGCTGCATGCGCTTGGGTCCGCGCTTTCGTATGAGCAACAGCCGGACGCGCTCCAGCAGATCGACTGGCGCATACATGCCCTTGGCGAGAAAGACGTCCGCCTTGGATTCGTGATCGTAGATGCGAACCTTGCTGGAGATCAGAATGGCGGGAGTGTGTGGCGACGCATCTTTGATCTTGGCGATCAGTTGTGGGCCGTCCAGTCCGGGCATCGCCATGTCGGCGATCACCAGGTCGATTCCACCCTGCTGGAAGCGCTCCAGAGCTTCCTCTCCGCGGGAGAAGCTGGCCACGCGGTATCCGCGGGTTTCCAGCATGATTTTGCGATGGGAAAGTGATTGTTCGTTGTCATCTACGCATAGGATGGTGCGTTTCGGTTTCATCAGCCTTCCGCAATCCATTGGCGCGAGTCGAGAGGGTGACCGCAAAACCAACAGAGACTTTTCTCAATATGAAGAATGTCAGAGCGAGAAGGATGCTAACGGGAAGCGCGCTCGCTGTAAAGTGCCGCCGATGCCAATGGGACTTTCTGGCCATTGATTTTCTTGCGCGCGGGTGAGCGACAGTGTTTTCCGCAGCTTGTGCAATCTGAGTTAGAGGAAAACTTCGCCGCGCAGAACTTCGATTGCATTGCCTCCGACACGCACGTTAACTATCCGGTTATCGTGGTGCTCGTCTTGGCGCGAGGCGCGTACGAAAATCCGGCTGGGCCGCTGCATCTCCATGCCCTGTTCGATGAGTACGCGCTCCTCGGATTCGGCCACGCGGTGCGCTACCATCCACGCAGCCGTGCAGCCGGCCGCCGAGCCGGTGGCAGGATCTTCGCCGTTGTAGAACAGCATCCGGGCGTGCAGGCGTGCGCTGGGATCGACCGTTTCACGCGACACGAAGTAAAAGAACTTTCCGCCACTCTTGGCGAGGTAGTCGTCGGCGCGGCTCAAGTCCAGCCGCAGCTTCTGTATCACCGCCAGAGACTTCAACGGCGTCACCGTGTATGGTAGCCCGGTCGACACGGTCTCGATCGGCAGCGAAGGGTCAAAGTCCTCGACGCGCAGTCCGGTAGCCCGCGCCACCGCTTCGCGCCCGTGCTGAATTCCAAACGCCGGATCGACCTGCGTCATCTCTGCGAACGTCGGATCGCCGGGCGTCTCTTCGAACCGCACAGGAACTTGGCCCACGTTCAGGTCAAGCGTGATCTTCTTCGCATCGCTTTTGCCACGCAAGGCGAAAGCCGTTCCCAGCGTAGGATGGCCGGCAAACGGCAACTCTTCCTGCACGGTGAAGATTCTTACCCGCACTCCGCGCTCGTCTTCAATCTGTGGATCGCGCGGAAAGATGAATGTCGTCTCTGAAAGATTCATCTCCTTGGCCAGCGCTTGCATTTCGGCGTCACTCAAGCCGCGAGCATCGAAGAACACAGCCAGCGAATTTCCTTCGAGAGGCTTGGAAGTGAAGACATCCCACTGCGCCATTGCCAGCCGTCGTGTCGATTTGGTCATGGACCTACCGGAGTGCCGTCAATACCCGCGCCAGAGAGAAGGATGCGGGCTGTGCCGGGGAGATGCAGAAATGATGTTGCGATCTGATTTTCAGGAAGCCCCCAGCGTTGACAGTGGCACTCGACGCTTCTATCCTACCAACATGATTTGTCCTTCCACAGCCAGTGCCGTGGGTTGTTGTCGACCGGCGCCGGCGCGTGGGTAGGGAATCAGCGAGATTCTTCCCAACCCACCCGGTGAAGCGGGTGGGTTTTGTTTTCATCCGCTTTTGCCAGCTCTGGGAGCCGGAGTGGGCCGACTTTCCGAATCTTGAGCGATTTCAAAACTACGAGGAGAAGAAAAATGACTACCGCGACCGCAAGCGAAACCTACAGCGTTCCCCGGATCAACGACACCGCTCCCGATTTCACTGCCGAGACCACGCAAGGCACGATTCGCTTCCACGAGTGGATCGGCGACGGCTGGGCCATTCTGTTTTCGCATCCCAAAGACTTTACTCCCGTCTGCACCACCGAACTCGGCGCCATGGCCGGCCTGCAGCCTGAATTCGCCAAGCGCAACGTCAAGATCATCGGATTGAGTGTCGACCCCGTCACCAATCACAGCAAATGGGCGGTCGATATTGAAGAGACGCAGGGGCACAAAGTGAACTACCCGATGATCGGCGATCCGCAACTCAAAATTGCGAAGTTGTATGGCATGCTGCCAGCCCAGAGCGGGAGCACCTCGGAAGGCCGCACCGCCGCCGACAACGCCACTGTGCGCACCGTTTTCGTGGTTGGTCCGGATAAGAAGATCAAGTTGCAGCTCAGCTATCCCATGACCACGGGCCGCAACTTCGACGAAATCCTGCGAGTCATCGATTCGATCCAGCTCACCGCGAAACATAAGGTTGCGACACCGGCGAACTGGAAGCCGGGGGATGACGTGATCATCAGCGGCAGCGTCTCAAATGAAGAAGCGCAACAGAAATATCCCGGCGGCTGGAAGGCGCCCAAGCCGTATCTGCGCATTGTTCCCCAGCCGAAGTAGCTGAGCGAACACAATCACCGAAAAGAGCAGCCACGGACCGCACGTGCCTCCACGCGTTGAATCAGGTTGTCACTGAGTCAGATACGGGAGGCGCGTCGGTCGGTGGCCTCCTTAGTTTGTGCCGTTTCTTTGCTTCATTCGTACGCGGCCGCAGGTCCTCGTAGGAGTCGGCGGTCGAAGGCCTGCGGTTGTCCTTCTATGTAGGGCGAGAACGTCCCCGCCCAGAAGTCCGCAAGGCTCATCTCCGAGCCCTTGTCCGCCGCGTCCTGCTCGGAGTTAACCTCCAGCATCTTCGCCTGCTGGAGAATCTTCACGGGGCGGCACTTGGCCGAGTGGTGGACGTGGTCCTTGTCCGCGATCCACCTCGTGACCATCTTCCCGTCTTTGGCGTAGAAACGGACGTACCACCCTCCGCTCCTCTCGACGACCGATCCCTTCTGAATCCGGCGGCGTCTCATATCGCAGTCACCGCCCACTTCATCACTTCGAGGATGTTGCCTTCCTCGGTGGACACCGTGTAGGAGTGCATCCAAGGGATGCGGTTGAACTTGGCTTCGAGTATCATGGCCCGGAAGATTGCCATGGCCATCGAGAAGGACCATCTGCCCAGGCGTGAGGGCCTCATCGACGGTGGGAACTTGCCTGTGGGACTCAGCTCGTTTCTTGGCTTCGGCGAACTTGCCTTGGTTGACCATGCATAAATAATGTCGTGTTCTCAGTATTTCGAACACTTACAAAACATGCACCGGATCAAACCTTGGTAACGCCTTTAACTGGCTTTGGATTCAATAGAATGGAAGCGCATGCGGTCCGGTGATCGTCCCGGTCTTCAAAACCGGCGGGTGGCAGGTAACCCTGTCATCGGTGGGTTCGACCCCCACTCGCTTCCGCCACTCAACCAATTGAAAGGCAAATTGGGCAAGATTTCGAAGGATGGTTTGGGTCTTGCTTCGTCAAGCGAGACTTGTCAGAAGCATAGCCTTCACAAGGCCAGTTTGATTTTCTCTTTTCGAGTTCCGGCATCAAGGAGTGTCGGACTGCAAGCAATGCAGGTCCCGAGACTCGGCTACCGCACGTCCGAGGAGATTCGCAGAGGCGCAACTCCCTAGCTCAGTTCTCGAACAAGCTTTAGCCTTGCCCGAGACTATCCCGACCATGAGCTTAAAGGGTGCCACAGGGTTTTTCTGTCCCGGAACCACCTTCTTTGGTTCAAGAACAACGTACACAGAGAGCTCGCGGTATCAATACGCATTCTTACTGCTGAACATCCGCAGAACTGTCATGGTTATGATCTGCAGATCGAAGGTCAGACTCCAGTTGCGAAGATAGTACAGATCGTACTCCACACGTTTCGCAATCGAAGTGTCACCCCGCCAGCCATTTACCTGGGCCCATCCAGTTATGCCGGCCTTGAACATGTGCCGGAAGTTGTAACGGTCGAACTCCTCCAGGAACCGCTCTACAAAATGGGGCATCTCGGGACGTGGACCGACAATGCTCATATTCCCTCGCAGCACGTTCAAGAACTGCGGCAACTCGTCGAGGTTCAGCTTACGAAGCAGGGTGCCCACCCGCGTACGCCTGGGATCGTTGGCCGTGGTCCAGCCCCACTCTGGTTCTCCTGGAGCCAACGCTCGCATCGTGCGGAACTTGAGCATCCGAAAGACCCTACCGTTGAGGCCCACGCGGTCTTGGCTAAAAAAAATCGCCCCAGGGCTTTCAAGCTTGATCGCCAACGCAATTAGCAAAGTTAGCGGTAGGGTAAGTAGTAAGACCAGTACTGAGAAAGCCACATCAAAGATCCGCTTCTGGAACAGGTAGGGAACAGTCTCCGCCAAAGTCGGCCGGAGATCGAGCATGTGGATCCCGCCCAGATCAATTAGACGGTCGCGGAGGACAACTCCGTCCCCCAGGTCGATGACGACCCGCGTCGGGACACACAGCTTCTCCAGCTGGGGAGCGATTTTTTCGACCTCGCTCAGGCGAGCAGCCGGCAATGCGATGATGACGTCGTTGATCGAGTTTCCGTTGGAGAAACTGGGAATCTGATCCATTTCAAATACCGGGCCGTCCACTGCGATCTCCTGACCCGGCAACCGCACGAAACCAACAACTTTGCAAGGCAGCACCTCGCCAAGAAGGAGTGATGTCCCAACCCGGCGTGCGAAACGATCCGTTCCAACCACCAGAATCTTGACCTCGCTTCTGCCACTCTCGCGCAGAAATTCCAGAGACACCCGGAACGCAACTCGGGCCAGCGTTGCCAAAATGAAGAGAGCGATGGCACTGATACCGATGACGAGTCGCGAGTAACTTGCTTGCCGGTACAGAAACCCAACCGCCATCACCACGGCGTAAGTGAACGCCAAGGCTTCCAGCAGCCGACGGCTCTTCCCACCGGGAGCGTACAATTGCTCGACGTTCCAAAGCCCGGATTCTTCCGCGGCAATCGCCCAGACGACGGTTGTAAGCAGAACAACGCCCCAGTACGAAGGCAGCCCCAAAGGAGGCGTTCGCGAGAACAACAAGTTAAAGCCGAAGCGCAACTTGACAGCGATGAAATAAGCACACGCGGGCAGTAACAGGATCGAAGTCCTTAAATAGAAACGTGCATAGCTAAGACGACTGCGAATCATACGAAACGGCTCCGTTCTACCCCCTCAGCGGAACTGTCGCCCATTATCAGTCTTTGTGTAGCCCCTTTGTCCAGACTTTATTTGTGAACCCCGTAAGCACTGAGGTGTCGTTTTATGACGGAAGGCAAGTAATGTTCGTTCAGTCCCAGAAGCAACCCAGCAGACTTGGCAATGTCCTGCCCGATAGCGGCGCCGGCACGACGATTTTCGCCTGTCCCCCTAGCCCGCCGCAGTTTCTTCCCCAGTAGTTTCCGGCCGTCCCGCAGCAGGGATGAACGCGTGCCTGGCGCATCCCAAATCTGCAAATGCTTCAAAGTATAACCAATGTCGAAGTAGCGCTTGAACAAACCTATGGTCGTGTGATGATGGGAGTGGAAGACACATGCCTCGGGCTCGTACACGATCTTCCAGCCCGCGTCCAGAATGCGCTTGGCGATTCCCATGTCCTCGAAAACCTTGAGATCCTCAGGGAATCGCGCCTCCTCCCAAACGCTCCGCCGCATCGCGGCGTTGACGTCCGAAAAATGATAAAAGCGGTAACCCAGTCCGTTCCGGTGAGCCGGATCCTTCACGATCCTTTGCTCGCCATAGATCGTGTCGAGAGCATCCTCTCGCTCCAGAGACGAACCCGGCTTGGGTATCTGGCGCCCATAGACCGCCCCAACTCCTGGGTCGTCGAAGTTGGACAGCATACTGCGGAGCCACGCATCTGACACTGGAGCTGCATCCGCAACCAGAAACACAAGAATCTGCCCCTCCGCAAGACTGGCTGCGAAATTGCGCGTTCGCGCGTGGTGAAAGGCTTCCGCAGGAATCTGCTCGATTCGCACAGGGAAACGTCGTGCGATTTCCAGAGTCGCATCGGTGGACCCGGAATCGACGATGATTACTTGGAAGGCCTCGACGGCGTTTTGAGAAAAGACAGCCTTCAGGCAGGCATCGATATTACGAGCCTCGTTTTTTGTCAACACGAGAATGGACGTCTTGACCATGCTCAAACTACGCGAAGCCTCGCTCTAACTGCAGTCGAGCCTCGCAAGATCTCCTTTTCTCGAAACAATGGCAACCTGTCCCAGTCTTCAGTTCCCGTTCTCTGCCATTCCTGGGCTACCGACGCCGAGCGTGGCAGGAGCGGCGATTGCATCCTTAAAAAGGTACTGCTGCAACCCTACCTTCCAGGAGGCGAACAAGTTCAAGCCAATTCTCTTCAGTCCACGGTTCTCCAGTACCGAGTAATGCGGTCGCGGCACCTTGGCTGGAAACTCACCGGGTTCTGCCGCTTCAAGCTTGACTTCGACTCCTGACAACAAGAAGATTTCCCGGGCAAACTCGTACCAGGAACAACTGTTCTCTGCGCTCGCATGGTAGAGACCGTACTGATCGCAACGGCTCAGACAAACAATCTGGTGCGCCAGATCGACTGTTGGCGTAGGGCTTACAAATTCGCCGTTGACCACCCGCACTCGGCCACGAGTTCGCGCTAACTCCAGCATCAGATCTACAAAGTTCCGCCCGTTCTTCGCCCTGCAGGGATGCTTCCCGTAGAGTGCCGAGGTACGAAGCACAAAATGTTTTGGATTGAGCGTTCGCACATGGTATTCGCCCGCGAGCTTCGAATTCCCGTACACGTTCAGAGGGAGCGCAGCATCATCCTCTACGTAGGGCACGTTGTTCTTGCCATCGAACACGTAGTCGGTGCTCACATGAATCAGTACGGCCCCAAGGTCGCGCGTAACGGCCGCGAGATTCCGGACGCCAACCGCGTTAACGGCGTAGGCATTCTCCGGCTCCCGCTCACAGTTCTCTACGTGATGCATCGCCGCGGTGTTCACGACAATTGCCGGACTGCAATTTTCCAGGCACGTCCTCACGGACTCGATCTTGCTGATTTCAATCTCGGCATGCGTCAGAGAGCAGACGTTGTCTTTGTTTTCGGCGAACGCACTCACCACGTCGCTCCCAAGTTGCCCATTCGCACCGACGACTGCAACGTTCATTGCGCGCACACCGTTGCCGGAACTTCGACCCTTGCGTCCAACTCCTTGAACGTAAGAATGTTGGAATAGAGCGGATTGTCCCAGTCTTGGAACTTGCTCACATTCTCGATCAAGTCGTCGACAATGGATTTCACGCTTCCGGTCGGATGAAAACTCAGCACGTTCGCTGCTTTGCTTACGCTCACTTTGTAGTTTCGAAAATCCTGAACGTGCTTGATGCACAAATTGACCCGAACGTCCATCCGCTCCTCAATCCTGCTTCTCACCACATCTGCCACTTCGCCAACCGTGTAATTCCCCGAAGCTAGATTGAATACACCTGAAATCTTCGTGTTCGCTTCGACCGCTCGGATGTACGCCGTTGCGGCGTCCTCGATACTCAGGATGGGACGCCAAATCGATGGATTGTTGACGGTAATGACGCCGTCACGCAGCGCAGTCTTGAACATCGTGTTTACGATTAGATCCAGCCGCATCCTCGGGCTGTAGCCGGAGATTGTTCCTTTCCGCAAACAGATAACCGAGAATTCCTCATTCGTGAGTTGCAAAGCTGCCTGTTCTCCCTGCAGCTTCGAGATCCCGTACGGATAGCTGGAACCGACGGGCCGCGTCTCGTCATAGAGTTCATTCTCCGTGTATCCATAAACCGAACAAGAAGACGCATAGATGTAGCGCTTCACTTTGGCAATCTTGGCAATGTACCCCAAGTATGCAGGTGCGGCGGCGTTCAGCACGAAGTTCTTGCTCGGCGAATACTCTGCCATAGGATCGTTAGAGAGGCCGGCGAGGAACATCACCTGGTCATAAGGCTTGAGATCTTCGACGCTGAGATGGAAGATGTCCTTATTCAGGATTCCAACCTGATTGGGCAAATGATTGCCGAACCAGAATAACTCCACAACATCGACGTCATAGCCTCGATCGAGCAATCTCGGAATCAGCACCGACCCCAAGTATCCCGCCCCTCCGGCGACAAGCAATTTCATTGTCTAACTCCCAACCTCATTCTGAAATTCAGGTTCCATGGCATATTGAAAGTATTCCGATTCCGGCGAGGCCAGCCACTCCGCCAGCGTGCGCGCTTTGCGGTCCTTGTCCGAGACGAAAACATCACTCAGCGGCCACCTGATCCCGATCGCGGGATCATTCCAGCGAATCGCCGACTCCGCTTGTCCGTTGTAGATACCTGTGCACTTGTACTGAATCTCGGCACCATCGGAGAGGGCGCAGAATCCACGGGCAAATCCCGACGGTGCCCATACGCAACGCCGATTTTCCGCCGAAGCCTCGATCCCGACCCACTGGCCAAGGGTTGGAGAACTCTTCCGTATATCGACCGCAACCAGAAACGCCGATCCCGCGGTCACACGCATCAACTTGCCCATGGGCGGTTCCCACTGGAAATGCAGCCCGCGCACTACTCCCTTCGCGGATCGTGAATGATTATCTTGAACAAACTCTGTCGGCAATCCCAGGGCCTTGAACTGATCCGCCCGGAAGGTCTCCGAAAAAAAGCCTCGCGCATCCTGAAATATTTCAGGGACGACGACAACAACATCACAGAGGCTTCGACTTTCGACCCTAATCTGCATTCTTGGAATCCTCGTGTTCTCCTTAGAGAAAGTGCGCAAACCCATCTATCTCGTTAAGAATAGGAGAATTATACACTCGTCGATTTACAGGAGCGTCGTTTCCTGGGCATCCCCCATAAGAGAACCAATCGAATTCTGTCTCGAGAAAGCTCAGTATTCTCCCGCCACCCAACACAACCGCTAACTCGCCCAGCAACAGGCCGAGCTTTGCCGGATAGAACGCCGAAACCTGGCATTTCTTGCTGGAATAAAGGGACGTCCGTGCCCCGTGCACCAAACGCAGCACTACCGATTGGGGGACTATGCCTAGTGGCTTTATCCAGGTATACGAATTCCCTATTTTCCCGGGAGTAAATGACTTGGCGGAATGGAACTCTCCAGTTCGTAGCCCGACAGCGATGATAGACAATCGCCCCCGCAGTACAAACACGCTCACTGTCCCGAAGTTGCGCGGGAAACTCAAAATCCGCCTCTTCGCCGATCATGGATGAACGAGGGTGCAGAAGACGGACACCTCCTAAATGATGGATTCCCCTGTAAAGGAACCAGCACTGATTTATAATCTGTCGGGACATCAAGAACCAGAGACATGACATCCGTGAGGTTTCTAAGCCAGGTTCCTCCCTCACCACTTGGAGTGCGTCTCTGCGCCGTTGTTACTCGGAACCCGTTGAGTAGTAAGGTTCGGGGGAGACTTTTCCGGTTTTCGAGGGTTAGGATCGAGAAAAGGATCTAGTTTCGTCCCGAAGCCCTCAGGGCGGGAGTGGAGCGGACTCGTCGCTCGAAAATTGGGAGCATTTGCGCCAAGGTCTGTGGAAAGTGCGAACCGAGGGTTCGCGAGCCTGGTAAGTGAGAGCGGGCCTAAAGGGCCACGTAGTGGAGAGTTGATGAATTCTGCGAAGTTTGCTGGCATCGCCACGGTGCGCGCTTGGGACCTGAGGGTGCTTCTGCGTGTGTGGTTCTTTCTTAGTTTCTGCTGTATCAGCGTCTTAGGCCAAACGCGACAGCAGACGCCCGTTCCCCAATCTGACTTGGCGCGTCAGAACATGGCGCGCGTGGCAGCCTCAGCCGGGCAGTTGGTGGCGATCCTGCACCGCGATCCAGGCCTCATGGTGGAGTTGCAACACTGGATCGCAAAGGATGCAACGGATCACGGGCAACTGATCGCCGACGCGGACCTGACGGACGAGGCGATTTTCGACCGCCTCGACACCGATACCAGTTTTCGCGCCGTGGCTACGCTGCTGGTTCAGAAGTACGGCTACCTGCGACCCCTCGTCAATCCCGAGTCGCCGCTCGCCAAAGAGCAGGAACTCCTGACGCAGGAGCGGGTGAAGTGGCTTGCACAGGAGGAAGAGGAGGAGCGTGCGAGTGCGCGTCGCGAGCAAAGCAATTCCTTGCAACAAACGCAAGTTTGTGACTCGCGCGTGAATTCCAACTGTCCCGCTCAGACCGGAGCTTATCCCTCTGGGCAGCAACTGCAAGGGCAGCCTGGAATGAATCAAACGCCCACCCAGATGCCCGGGCTGCAGACTCCGCAGACAACACCCAACCCGGCGAATCCGTACACTGTGCCTCAGCCGACAGGTCCAACGAACACGCCCAACGACCTGCTCAGGACCAGAGGCCAGGACCAGATTCAGATGGAGCAGGGTGGACAGGGCAATGCGTATAGCGGTTCATCAGGATCTCCGTTGGGTGACGAAAATGGCCTGCAAGGCAATTCTTCCCTGCAGAGTAACCAGAACCCGTTCCAGGGCCAGCGCTCGCCAATACCGGGAATCGGGTCTGATGAGTGGTCACTGAGTTCAGACCTCGGTAGTGATGCGCTCAACCAAGGTTCATATCCGAACCCGTCGGTTGTGGACCAAGGCTGGTATGCACCTAGTGCGTATGGGGCTTCGAACAGCGGAGCATCGGACGGAACACGGTACGGTACGAATCCAACGGCCTCGCGATACAACATCCCAAGCAACAATGCCGCTGCGTACGAGAACTTCGCGCGAGCCCGCGAGTCGACCACTCTGAACCAGCGGATGGTTCAACGCCGTAATCCATACGACGATATTCCGTCCCTATATGACATGTATCTGCAGGCGGCCGCCCGACCGCCCGCGGTCGAGCGGTTTGGAATGCAGGTGTTTGTAAACGGCACCCGCGATCTTCAGATGCTACCGACAGATCTGCCGGTGGGGCCGGACTATGTGTTGGGAACGGGCGATTCCTTGACCGTGGATTTGTGGGGAGGCGTGGCGCGCCGCTTCTACCGCGTCGTCGACCGCGAGGGGCGCATCGACCTGCCCGAAGTGGGCCCGTTGATGGTCGCCGGGAAATCGCTGGCTGAGGTACAGGAATCGGTCCAGAAAACTTTGCGGACCCAGTTTCGCGATGTCTCTGCCGATGTTTCGTTGTCGCGGCTGAGGACGATTCGTGTTTACGTCGTCGGAGATGTTCTGCGCGCCGGTGCTTATGACGTCGGGTCGCTTTCTACGCCGCTGAATGCGTTATTTGCGGCGGGCGGTCCGACCGGCCGCGGCTCGTTGCGTATTCTGAAGCACTATCGCGGAAATCAACTCGTGCAGGACGTCGACGTCTACGACTTGCTGCTGCACGGCGTGAAGGGCGACATCCAACGGCTGGAAAACGGCGACACGGTGATGGTTCCGACGCTCGGTCCAGAAATCACTGTCGAAGGCATGGTTCGCCGTCCCGCGATCTACGAGCAGAAGGATGAAAAGTCGCTGGCGGATGCACTCGCCCTTGCCGGTGGCCTTTTACCGACTGCGACGCTGCGACATATCGAAGTGCAGCGGGTGGTTGCGCATCAGAAACAGACCATGCTGAGCCTGGATATTCCGCAGGACAACAGCACCGAAGCGGCGACGAAACAGATGGAATCGTTCCAGATCCAGGATGGCGACAAGATCCGGATCTTCCCCATCGCCCCTTACAACCAGGATGCGGTGTACCTGGAGGGTCACGTGCTCCGGCCGGGGAAATACTCGTTCCGCGAGGGCATGCGTGTTACCGACCTGATCGGTTCCTACAAAGAACTACTTCCGGAACCGGCGGCCCAATATGGCGAGATCATCCGCTTGAGTCTGCCAGATTACCGTCCGACGGTGCAGAGCTTCAGCGTGGCTGAGGCTCTGGCTGATCCGGCGAACGCCCCCGTGTTGCAGGCATTGGACACCGTCCAGATTTTTGGGCGGTACGACTTTGAGAATCCGCCGGACGTTTCGGTGCTTGGGGATGTGCGCGCGCCCGGCACTTACCGAACTACAGGAGATATTCATATTAGCGATGCTATTCATCGCGCTGGCGGGCTTTTGCCGGACGCGGCGACGGGGGATGCGCAGGTTTTCCGCTACATGCCGGATAGCACTCTGAAGATTCTGAACGTCAGGCTGAGCAGCGCGCTGGACGGCAACCCGGCGGATAACATCGTGCTGACATCGAGGGACCGCGTTTTGGTTCACAGGAACGCTGCGGCGGCGGATCCGGCCACGGTCTATGTAAAGGGAGAGGTGGCCCGGCCAGGGCGTTACCCGCTCACCGCAGACATGCGAATTTCCGACCTGGTTCGCGCCGCTGGTGGTCTCAAACAAAGCGCAGACACCAAGGCGGCCGACCTCACGCACTACGTTTGGAAGGACGAAAAGCAAGTCACGGGCCAGCAAGAACCAGTCATGCTGGCAGACGCCTTGCTTGGCGACCCGAAAATAAACGCGGAGTTGAACAACGGCGATGTGCTCTCGGTTCGGCAGGTGCCGGGCTGGGAAGATTTGGGCGCCTCGATCACCGTTCGCGGGGAAGTAGTGCATCCGGGCAGTTACGGAATTCGGCCGGGCGAGAAACTGAGCTCGGTGCTTGCACGCGCAGGAGGCTTTGGCCCGGGGGCTTACTCGTACGGAGCCGTGCTGATGCGGCCTGAAGTTCAGAAACTTGAGCAAAGATCGTATGGCGAACTGGTTCAGCGGGTGCGGGAACAACAGGCGACCCTGAAGCTGACGGCGACAACTGCGACCGACCCAGACCAGAAGCTTTCGGCAGAGTCGGCTTTGGTGCAGTGGCAGAGTACGCTCGATAGTCTGACCAGCAGTCCGCCGACAGGTCGCGTCACGATTCAAATCTCATCCAACATCCACAGTTGGGCGAACACGTCTCGTGACCTGACGGTGAGGGCTGGAGATATCATAGTGGTCCCAAAGCGGCCGAGCTACGTTCTGGTGCAGGGGCAGGTATATGGCCCAACGGCGGTGGCTTATCGCCCCGGCAGAAGCGCGAGATGGTATCTGACGCAGGCGGGTGGTACCACGAATATGGCCAACCGAAGAGGCATTTTCGTGATTCGCGCGGACGGAACCGTCGTCGGCAGTCACAGTTCGCTTTGGATCACTGGCGACGCGCTGAGCGTGGCCTTACAGCCGGGTGACATGATAGTTGCACCCGAGAAGGCCCTGGGCGGACCACCGATTTGGAAGATTCTGTTCCAGAATGCGCAACTCCTGAGTTCGATCACGACGAGTGCCATCTTGGCAGCACACTACTGAGGACATGTGATTCGATTCTTGGGGTGGACTCCATGGATTTTACTTCTCGCGAGCACGGCCGCTGGCTTCGGACAGTCCGCTAGCCCGCTGCCTTCGCCGGAACGCGGCCCGAATTCGTCAAGTCCCGTGGCGCAGCTCCCCGCAAGCAAGACCGAATCCGACAAAGGTAGTGTGCCCGAGAATCCTCAGCCCAGCGATACACAGAATAAGGTCCTGACGTTACCGCGGCAGTTGGTGCGGGACCAGATCGGCATGTGGACGAGTCCTGCGAAGGCGCGGCTGTCGGACGCAACTTGGTTGGTGCCGCTGGGAGGGTTCACGGCCGCGTTGCTGGCCACGGATAGCGACATGAGCCGGCATCTTTCGAATGCTCCCAACACGCTTTTGCGCTTCCGACATGTTTCGGACTATGGGGTCTATTCGATGGCTGGAGGCGCGGGAGGAATCTACTTGCTGGGGCTCATGACAAACAATGAGCACCAACGCGAGACGGGATTCCTCAGCGGGGAGTCCGCCATCGACAGCCTCGTAGTGATAGAAGCGCTGAAGTATGCCACCCGCCGGCAACGACCCTTTCAGGACAACGCAAGTGGCCAGTTCTGGCATGGCGGAACTTCCTTTCCTTCAGAACATGCAGCGGCCGCTTGGGCCATCGCCGGGACAATGGCCCATGAATACCCGAGTCCGTTCGTGAAGTTTCTATCGTACGGGGCCGCGACTGTAATCAGCGCGTCGCGGATCAACGCCAAGCAGCATTTCCCATCCGACGTCCTTGTGGGCGCGGCCATCGGATATCTGACCAGCGAGTACGTTTATCGGCAGCACCACAATCCGTCCTTGCTGGGCGGGAACTGGGAGACGCCTGCGCTACGGCCAGATCGGCCGTCCCACTGGCAGGCCAAGGATATGGGATCGCCGTACGTGCCGCTGGATAGTTGGGTCTACCCTGCTCTGGATCGTCTGACGGCGCTGGGGTATGTTCATAGCGGATTTGCCGATACCCGTCCGTGGACGCGCATGGAGTGTGCTCGGCAAGTCGAAGAGGCTTCGGAACGCGTTTCTGATGACGAGCCTGGAGAGAACGAAGCGGCACAGCTTTACGGGGCGCTACAGGAGGAGTTTAGTCGGGAAGTCAGTCTGCTGGGTGGCGGAGATAACGCCGCCTTTCGCCTGGAATCAGCGTACACAAGGAGCACTGAAATCGTCGGCAAGCCTCTAACCGACGGATACCACTTTGGACAGACAATCTTCAATGACTACGGACGGCCGGAAGAGCAGGGCTTCAACAATGTTTCGGGGTTTTCGGGTTGGGCGACGGATGGTCCATTTGTAGCTTATGTCCACGGCGAATATCAGCACTCTCCAGGGGCACCCGCTCTTCCCTTGGCCGCTCGCTTGGCCATCACTCAGGCTGATTTCAGTCACGATATTATTCCGCAGCCATGGCCGGTGCCACCTGATACGCCTACGGCCCAGATCAGTGAGGCTCACCTTCTGGATACATATGTCGCAATGAACCTCTCCGACTGGCAGCTTTCCTACGGAAAACAAAGCCTGTGGTGGGGACCCGATCAAGGCGGGGCCCTGATGTTGAGTGACAACGCCGATCCCTTGCGAATGTTTCGCGTCAGCCGGGTTACACCTTTTAAGCTGCCGAGTGTCCTGGGAGTGCTGGGACCGATGCGAGTCGAGTTCTTTATCGGGCAGTATTCGGGATACGAATTCATGTTCACTCCTTCAGGGTTGGTTGGCCAGTTCGGTCAGTCCCTGCACCCGCAGCCAATCGTTCACGGGGAGAGATTCAGCTTCAAGCCAACCCCAAACTTCGAGTTTGGCATGTCGCGGACGACAGACTACGGTGGACCGGGTTATCCGTTGACCTGGCATACGTTTCTCCGAAGTGTGTTTTCGACGGACCAAACCAACCCCGGCGCCGCCAACAAGCCGGGATCGCGCCGGTCAGGTTTGGACTTTAGCTACAGGATCCGGAATGGGCTGATGTTTTATGCTGACGCGTTTACTGAGCATGACACGATCAGCCCCATCGTTGCTCCCGATGTTGCGGCTTGGCTTGGCGGAATCTACATTCCTCGGCTGCCCGGAATACCGAAAATGGACTTCCGCGCCGAGGGCGTTCATACGGATCCACCGATCGGAGGAAACGTCGGATCTGGCTTCTTTTACTACAACCCGACGTGGATCTCCGGCTTTACGAATTCGGGCCACCTGATGGGCAGTTGGGTGGGACGGGAAGGCCAGGGTGTGCAGGCGTGGACCACGTATTGGTTCACCCCCAGAAACAAATTACAATTTGAATTCAGGCATCTGAAAGTCAGTCATGAGTTCATCCCCAACGGAGGGACTCTCGCTGACGGAAGCGTCCGCGCGGATTTTTGGGCTCGGTCGCACTTCAGCGTGTCAGCCTCGGTGCAGTATGAAGCTTGGACGTTTCCGGTGCTGGCGCCGACAAGGCAATCGAACGTGACTTCGTCTTTGCAGTTATCATTCTGGCCCAAGGGACTTTCGCGCAAGAGCAGTTCAGAACAATGATTCGGCATCTGACAACGGACGCTGATTGACACGACGAATGGCGACGAAAGAAATCACGAAACACGAGTCGCAATTTCCCGAGCCGCATCTCGAGCCCGAGTTGATCTCGGATGCGACAGAAGAGCCTCGTGGAAGGCAAAGAGTTGTCGCCCAACTTGGGCTGCTCTGGGAGCAGAGGAGGTTGCTGTATCGCTGGGCCGCGATTGGGTTTGTCGTTTCGACGATCATCGCCCTGGTGATTCCGGTGCGTTACACGTCGACGACCCGCCTGATGCCGCCTGATCAGGGCGGCGCGGGCATGACCTCCGTGCTGGCGGCTCTGGGAAGGGCTGGCGGCGGACTAGGAGCCCTTGGGGGAGAGTTGCTCGGGTTGAAGACTTCGGGCGACCTGTTCGTGGGTGTATTACGCAGCAGAACCGTCGAGGACGATATCGTCAACAAGTTCGACTTGCGCAAGGTGTATGGTACACGGAGCTATGAGTCTGCCCGGAAGACCCTGGACAATAGCACGGACATCTCCGCCGACCGCAAGAGTGGGATCATCACCATCGCGGTGAACGACAAGAGTAAGGACCGGGCTGCGGCGATGGGACAGGAATACGTGGAAGCGTTGAACCGCGTCGTCACCACCCTGAACACATCTTCCGCGCACAAAGAGAAGGTCTTCCTGGAAGAACGGCTGGCGCAAGTGCAGCAGGACTTGGAAACTGCGGAGAAGGATTTTAGCGAATTTGCTAGCAAGAACACGGCCATCGACGTCAAGGAGCAGGGTAAGGCAATGATCACCGCCGGGGCAGAGCTGGAGGGGCAGCTCATCGCGGCCCAGACGGAACTGGAAGGACTCCGGCAGATCTATACCCCGAACAACGTTCGCGTGCGGTCGGTTCAAGCCCGCATCGATGAATATCGGCGCCAGCTCCAGAAGATGGGGGGCAAAGCTACCGGTGGCACTGAAGGCGAACAATCAGCGAGCGAAGGATCCACCGGGCAGAAGCAGGATCTGTATCCGTCGATCCGCCAGCTGCCGATTCTGGGAGTCGCGTGGGCCGATCTTTACCGCCGGACAAAAGTGCAAGAAACGGTCTTGGAGACGTTAACCGAGCAATACGAACTTGCCAAGGTAGAAGAAGCGAGGGAAACGCCGAGTGTGAAAGTCCTCGACCCGGCTGATGTGCCGGAGCGAAAGTCGTATCCGCCCAGAACGTTGTTGGTATTCTTCGGCACCGGTCTTGCGCTCGCCTTCGCCAGCGCGTGGATATTGGCATACGCGCGATGGCAGGAAATCGACCCGCAAGACCCAGGAAAGTTACTGGCGCAGGAAATCTTTGGGACGATTGCCACGACGTGGCCCTTGAAGTCGCAAACTGGAGCCAAGGTACAGTCGATACTCGAGAGGGCTTTTCGGCCAATTCGAATCAGATACCGCAAAAATTAGCCTTCTTTCGGGGTGAATGCGAGTTTAGAGGTCCTATTGAACAGCGCAGGCGTTTCAGATCGTTCTCACGTGGCCGGATCGTCCTACAGTAATAGCGGCATAGGGTGTACTCCTCAGCCCTGCTGCTCTTGGTGTGGGCAAGTGGGAGATCGGTTATATGCCGATCTCGTCGACTGCGTCTGTGATTCTCCGGGATGTTGGGGAATTCGCGAGTGTCGGCCTTGTGGGATCGCGTGGCTCGACCCACAGCCGGCCGCGGAGGATATCCCGAAGCTCTATTCCGGCTACTACACGCATCGTTTGATCCCACGGACTCGTTTCGATGGTCTCCGGGACGCTGTATTGCAACGTGTCTTGCGGCGGATGGGATACTGCGTCGAGCCAAGGCAGGGGATTCTCGCGGGGGTTCTTTCTCACATGCGCTCAAGTGCGCGCGCGTCGGCGCTTGAGGTGTTGGATTTGCGAGCTTCCGAAGTCGGTACGATACTAGACGTCGGCTGCGGGAACGGCGCTTTTCTGGTGCGGATGCGTTCCCTGGGGTGGAAGGTGTTCGGCGTGGATCCCGACCCCGAAGCCGTGATCGCCGGACGAAATCAGGAGCTTCAAGTTTTCTGCGGCACGATTTTGGACGTACCTGACACCAACCGCTATGACGTAATCACGCTCAGCCACGTGATCGAACACGCTGTTGATCCAGTGGACTTGCTGCGTGAATGCAAGAGACGTCTTCGCCCGGGTACCGGACGTGTGATCATTACCACACCGAATATCAATAGCCTAGGTCATAGATGGTTCAGCAAATACTGGCGTGGTCTAGAAGTGCCGCGCCACTTGAACCTTTTTTCGCCGAAAGGATTGTCCCACTGTGTGACGCGAGCTGGGCTGATTTTGCATTCCCTGTCCACTGAGACCCGTATGGGGCGTATGATCTACAACCCGAGCGTTTATGCTAAAAAGGGGAAACGAAACCTAGGACAATTCTCTCAATTCAGGGTCACCACGAAGACAGCTGCGTATCTCTTTCAGCTATTGGAAGATGGCGTGATCCGACTAAAGCACGATGCGGGAGAGGAGATTTTTTGCGTTTGCACAGCGCCAATGATAGCGTGACCGATCTGCCCTTCTGCGAGCCTTGCGACGAGAGTTTGCCCGTGGACGAGTCGGCGGAGCGTGGCCCGGCTGCGGTTCATGGAAAGCGCGCCGAGGTGATTATTCGCAGCGTGGGCCTAAACACTCTCTACCAGATCGCATCCCAGGTCGCCCCGGCTCTTGCCGCGATGGCGGCGATCCCGATTCTGATCCGGCATCTCGGTCCTGAAGCTTTTGGTATCATCACCCTTTTCTCCACAGCTCTGATCTACTTCACCATGTTGGACCTCGGATTGGGTCGAGCAGCTACTCGATTCATATCTCAAAGTCTTGGGGCTGGTCGCCGGGATGATGTGCGTCGCTACTTTTGGGGTTCAATCTTCCTGCTGAGCGCAATGGGACTCGTTGTAACTGTAGGTTGTCTGCTCGCCGTGCCTACCGTAGTCTCACGCTACCTCAAGATCTCCACAGTCTATTCCCGTGCGGCTACGGAGGCGTTCTACCTCATCTGCGTCACAATCCCTCTGGTCACCTTGATGGCAACGTTGCGAGGCTTTCTCGAGGCATGGGGACGTTTCTCCTTCATCAGCATCGTTACTGCGTGCAGCGGGGTAGGTCTCTACTTGCTGCCAGTGTTGGTAATCCTGTCCGGCGGTGGGATCGTTGGGATCGCCGCTACTTATGCATTGGTGCGGGTATCGATGTGCGGAGCGTTTGCGATTGGGTGTCTTTGTGTGAACGGACGGCCCAGTTTGCGTCCCATTTTCGATCTGACAGCGGTGAAAAAGATGCTGTCTTTCGGAGGATGGCTCTCGGTATCGAGCATAGTTGGGTCTGTGATTGTCTATGGCGATCGATTCCTTCTGGGTGTGTGTGTGGGGATGACAGCCGTCGCCAGCTACGGGTTGCCATTGGACGTGATCGGCAAGATGCAAATATTAATCACTAGTTTCTGTGCGGTATTGTTTCCACTCATGAGCCGCCTCGATGATTCGCGGTCCGGTCGATTTGAGACTGTCTATCGCGGAGCGGTGGCGATCGGCTTGTCGTTGATGACGCCGATTACGACCTTGGCGGTGATGACCGCGCCGTTCCTGATGAAGCTCTGGTTGGGAGCGAGGAGTACCCGCGACATAGTTTTTGTTGCCCAGGTTGTTCTGGCAGGAGCGGTGGTTCAGGCCATGGCCGCGATCGCCTTTACGGCATTGCACGCTCGCGGTCGGACGGATCTGACGGCATGGGTCCATTTGGGGGAGTTTCCTGTCTATTTTGTGGCATTTTACTTGGCTGCCACCCATTTCGGCGTTCGAGGGGCCGCACTCGCGTGGTTGGGGCGAGCGATTGTCGACTGCTTATGCATGGTAGCTCTCTTGCACGTCCACAAACGAGGGGTCAAGTTTGCCATACCTCCGGAGCTTGCCGCGGCAATTGTTTCTCTCTGCATTTTGCTGATCGCCGTCCTGCCAGGCAGTCGAGCGCGAATCTTCGCCGTGATTCTCTGCTCGCTGACATGGCTCTGGACTTGGCGGACGCTTCTTGACCCTGCGATGCGAATGCCTCTGGCAAGAGCGATATTTGATCGCCGGGAGCTTGAAACGATTGATCTGATAACAAATGATCGAGGATAACTTTATCGTGGTTAATCTTCCAGAATTTACGTCGGCGTCATTCAAGACTCGCAACTCAGTTCAACTCTCGGGGTCGTCGATCAAGTCTGTGGTCAATGAAGAGTTGCACGAAGAGCGAAGAACTTCGCCGAATGCGGTCCAGCCCATCGTTTCCGTAATTGTCGTTACCTATTGTTCGAGCGATGAGATTCCAGACTGTGCGGAGAGCCTGCTGAAGCAGTCGGTGCCGATCGAGATTTTCCTCGTCGATAATGCGTCTCCCGACAACACGGCACAACTGGTGTCCGACTATGCAGCGCGTTTCGAAAATGTCCACGCCATTCTCAATGAGAGCAATATCGGTCTGGCAGCGGGCAACAATATCCCCATGGGCAAGTGCCGAGGCGAGTATCTCCTGATGTTGAATCCGGACACTTTGTTTCGCAATAACAGCACCTTGGAGCATTTGGTCGAGTTTCTTGAGCGAAACCCGGATGTTGGGGTCGTCGGACCCAAGAACGTGTACGCGAACGGGGAGCCACTTGGGAGCTTTGAGCGAAATTGGGGGCTGTGGCAGATCGTGAAGTGGCGCGTCATTCCGAATCGTTTTCCGCGGTTACTTCACGATCGGCTTTCATCCTACAAGACTCAAGACGTCTTGTTTGTGTCGGGGTCTTGTTTGCTGATTCGGCGCAGTATTTTCGAGCAGATCGGCGGCTACGACCCGGAATACTTCCTCACCATTGAGGATGTTTGCGATCTTTGTATTCGGGTCAAGCGGACGGGAAGTCGGGTGGTCTTCCTGGGAGAGGAGGAAGTTGTCCATCTCTCTGGACGAAGTGCGGCGCACGCACCTCACATTGGGGTTGAGCATGGGAATCGATGTACCGTCTATCACTTCTTGAAACATAAAGGACTCATTCAAGCTCTGGCAGCCTCTTTCTTGTTGCTGATTGCCGCCGTCGCGAGAGTCGCCATTGCCGCAATTCTGGGTATTGCCTCGGAGCGTTACCGAAATATTGCCCGGACTTATGCCCGCGTGTCTTGGAGCCTTATCGTTCGGAACCCCATCTGGAGTGGGCAATCCAAACTCTCCGCATCGTCCACAAATGTGGCGGACCAGTAGGGCGTGGGCGGAAAAGCGAGTCACAATGCTTCAGTGAGTGGCATGCTTGGCAAGAAAGAACGTGAAGGAGTTGCGCGATTGTTCGTCTCGAGAACCGCAGTGACGCAACGTGAATGGGAAGATCTAGCCCGTCTCGACCCGCTATGGACGGTTTTGAGCGACAACCGGAAACAGTTCGGCAAGTGGGATCGCGAAGAATTCTTCCCTTCTGGACAACGGGAAATCGATGTTCTTATGAGTTCGTGCGGATTCGCAGCGGAAATAACGGCAGAGTGCTCGATTTCGGCTGTGGCGTAGTAGACTCTCCCGTGCCTGCGGTCCTATTCCGCGGAAGTTTATGGGGTTGATATTTCTGAAGAGATGATCCGCTTAGCCAAGGAGAATGGCCCGTCGTGCAAATTCTTGCTCAATCAAAGCGACAGCCTGAGCCTGTTTCAGGATGACTTCTTCGACTTTGTCTATTCGAACATTGTGCTCCAACATCAGTCAACCCCAGAGATCGCCAAATCCTACATCCGGGAATTTGTGCGGCTTATAAAGCCAGGGGGCACGATTGTGTTCCAGATGCCCTATAGACTCTCTCTGTGGGGTAGTTTGCAACCGAGACGGAGACTCTATTCGCTCCTAAAGTCACTCGGGTTCTCGACGGATTTTCTTTACAGCCAATTGCATTTGATTCCCTTGCGCACTATATGCTTAGCCCCCGAAGATGTGAGAGCTACCGTCTCCGCTGCGGGCGGACGCGTGCAGCGTTCGCACTTCGATCAGTTCAATGATTACAGCATGAGCTATGTGGTCACGAAGGATCCCGACATTTTAGCAGGCTAGCGAGATCCAGGACGTCGTTTGCCTATAGTAGGGCGGCGGCGGAAGGCGATGCGTTTACGAGGTTGCTCAGGTAGTGTTGATTTCCGAAAACTTTGCGGCGCGAATTCAACGAGACTACGGGATGACATCAGTTCTTTTCTATACCGACGCCCCCGAGTATGGTGGACACGAAGCCATGACGGTTGAAGCGGCGAGGTGTTTGTGCCACGATCCCAAAATGACGGTGTCTTTCGTTTTCTACGCGAGGAACAAGAAGCTGCGTGGAGAACTGGAATCGATTCCGCGTTCGTCGGGAAACCTTACTCTCATGCCGCTGGAGTTCAAGCCCAAGTCCTTACAGGCTCTACGGTCGCTCATCAGTTGGAGGAAGATCCGGCGTCTCCAGACTCTGATGAGGCAGATTAATCCGGATGTCGTTGTCGTATCGCACGGGCGGATTGAAGGAAGCAGCATCGGCCTGTTAGCTGCCAAGCGCGCGGGATTCCGTACCATCAGTTATCTCCCCATGGCGCATGCCGTATCAACTTCTGGAAGACCATTTGCTGTCTGGCTTCGTGAAATGATCAACGGTTATTTCTATCGGTTACCGGACAAGTTCATCACCATCAGTGAGAGTGCGCGACATATGCTTCAGGAGAGGGGCGCGGCACCGAATGTGGCGGTCGTTCAGAACGTAGTCAAAATTCGGCCGATTGCGGAACCGGACCGGCAACGATTTCGGGAGGCTCACGGAATAGCAACGGACCAGTACGCAGTTGCGATTATCGGCAGAATTCAGTTCCGGCAGAAAGGGCAGGATTTTGCGCTAAGAGCCATTGACAGCTTTCGCCACGAACTTCGAGATTATACTTTTGTGTTCGTCGGCGACGGTCCCGATAAGAAAGGACTTGAGACAATGATCGCGAGCTTCAACCTGTCTCCAAAGGTGAACCTCGTGCCCTGGACTCCAAACACAATCGAAGTCTACGCCGGCATTGACATGCTTCTAATTCCCTCGAGATTTGAAGGCGTGCCGTTGGTGATGCTCGAAGCCATGGCGTACAAATTGCCCATCGTTGCGACAAATGTAGATGGTATGGCGGATTTCCTGCCCTCAAGCTGGCTGTTTCCTTACGGGGACTCAAAGGCACTGGTCGATACAATGCTACGCGTGAGGAAAAGCAACAACTCAGCCTTATTGGAATCACATCGGCGTGAGGTCGTGAATGAATTTACGACCGAGAAGTTTTCCACGGATTTTAGCGCTGCGGTGTGTGGCAAGGGAGAGAAGCCATCGCTAGAGGTCGTTGACGAGAGTCAATCGAAACGGCTGGGGGAATCGTGATTTCGAACTTTATTTGTTGGCCCGGTGCTGATTCCGCCCGCGAGGTCGGAAAAATGGCATTTTGCACGAGGAAGCGAACTGCTGCGGAAAGAGGATGACAGTGACATTACCGGACCTGAGAGAATCGGACCTAGCTTTCTACGGATCAGAGTCCGAACGATTGACCGCACAACTGCAAACGATCAAGGGATTCCACGAACTCGATCGCTTGCGTGACGCCCCGGAAACATTGTTACGACTGCGCGCTATGGCGAACTGCAGCGAGCGGACCTTTCCGAAACCGCGGCGTGTGTGGAGTCTGAGCAAGTTCGACGGTGCTTCGGAGTGGGACTGTCTGAAGTTCTTGGCTCCCGTCGAAGGACAGCGTATCGCTCAGATCGGCGGGGGCGGAGCATGGGCGGTCGCATTCGCGCTGGCTGGAGCCCGTGAAGCGTGGCTGATCTCTCCATTCCAAGCAGAGTTAGAAGTGGGGCTAGAGATTGCTCGCCTAGCAGAAGTTCAGCTGCATGTCCAGCTTTGTCCCGCCGAGCGGCTCGCTTTCGAAGGAGGCTACTTTGATGCTGTCTTCGCTCCTGCCAGTGCACATCATTTTGACACTGAAGAGGCTTTTCCAGAGATTCGGCGGGTCCTTCGAGACGGCGGAAAGTTCGCGGCTTTCGATCCGTGGCTAACGCTTGCCTACGGGATCGGAATTCGGATTTTTGGGAAGCGGGAACGCGGTGTGAAGTGTACTCCGCTTAGTCCTGGTCGGTTGGTTCCGTTTTATCGCTCTTTTCCGGGCGCCCAGGTTCGCCACCACGGGTCCTTTACGCGCTACCCCTTAATACTGCTGGGCCGTTTCGTTCCCCTTCCTGACTCGTTCGTATGGTTCGCGCTTGGGTTGGATGACGCGATCTCCGCCGCCCTAGGCTGTCGCCGTTTCGGAAGCGGCGTCGCTTTGTTGGCTCAGAACCAGCTCGTAGAACCTTGAGAGGACCATGATTTCGTTCGCCTTGGCCGATACGGTGTTGATGGCTTCTCTGATCGTGTCTCTCTACGCCTATGTTGTCGTTAGCAAGTGGGAAGGCAGTTACCTCAACATCATGAGCCTTTCGTTTCTCGTCCACATTCCCGCTTACTATCTCCTGCCGCTGTTCTTCACTCACGTGTTCGGTACTGCGGCGAGCCCTTATGCCTATATTTATGTCTATGCCACGGTTGCTTTAGAGAATGTTTTGTTTGCGTACGCGTATACTCGGCCAACCAGAAAGCCCATTCGCGTTCCGCTGCGCTATGCCCACTGTAATTTCGGCGCACTCTCATTCGCGTTCCTTGGTCTGGCCGTCTTGATGTATGCACCGATATTGTTGCAGTTTCCTGAATATCTTTTGGACCCCAGGCAGCTATATACGCACACGCGAACCGGTTTTGGCGTCAACTCCTACATATCGGGCACATTCGCGTACTTGGCTGTCATTCTCATTCAGTTCACCGGGCGATCGCGATGGACCAAGGGATTCGTGATTCTGGTAGCTGGGGCGGTGCTCGCACTGCATGGCAGCAAAGGGCTGATGCTCTCGTTCGTCTTTCTGCTTGTTCTTTTCGAGGTGTATGTCAGCGGGCGGAAACTTAAGTTCTTGCCGTCTTTGTTTGCTGGTGCTGGTCTGAGTTTCTTTCTGTTCCTGTTGTTCGCCGCCACCATGTACGTAGGGGACAGCCCAGTCGAGGCGTTGGAAGCGATCAGCCAATACTCCGACTACACCCGAAACGGGATGTTGGTGATTGATTCGCATTTTCCCCTGCAATATGGTCGCATTGCCCTGGAAGGACAGACTATAGCCCTGATTCCGCGTGTCCTGATGCCGAGCAAACCCAAGGTGTTTGGGGCCATGTATCTCGATGAGGAGTTCTATCCGGAGTACATGGACAGGGATGAAGGAGTACCCGATCTCGGAATAGGAGTACAGTATGCCGACTTCGGAGCCCTTGCGATTGTGTACCTTGCGGTGTTTGGGGCGTTAAAAGGATGGTTAGCGCGGATCTTCGTCCATCGCCTGAGTTTCTCCCGCCACCCGGGAGATTTTTTCCTCGTCGCATTTCTCGCTGATCTGTCCGTCTTTCCGATCGGTGGCGTTGGTTGGTTGCTGCCGGAGGCGCTGGTTGTAGCGGCGTTCCTCTTCTTCGCATCCCGCATCGGAGCCAAGAAGGTGTGCCGGGAACGCATCATATTCAGACCTCGCTTTGCACAGCAACGGACGGAGCCAGCAAATAGTGCCGAGAGCGTCTAGATTGGTTGAGATCCTCTACGATGCGCGTTGGATCGGCAACCACGGAATTGGCCGGTTCGCTGGGGAACTCCAGAAGGCGATTCCTGGTCTTGTCCCCTTCCAGGCGCAACGGCGCCCGTTCCATCCCCTGGATCCGGTTCTATTGGGAGCAGCCTTGCGGCGGAGGAACCCGAAATTGTTCTTCAGCCCAGGGTACAACTCCCCGTTAGGCTGGCCTGGTCCTTTTGTCTTCACCTTGCACGATCTCAATCACCTTTGTGTGCCGGACAATTCGAACGCACTGAAGCGCGCCTACTACCGATACATTATCAAGCCGGCATGTCATCGGGCGGAATTCGTTCTGACCGTCTCCGAGTATTCGAAGCGCGAGATTGCCGCCTGGGCCAAGGTTGACGAAGGAAAGATTGTTAATGTCGGGAACGGAGTTGGCCCGGCTTTTTCCCCTACCGGCCCAAAATATGACCCGGGATATCCCTACTTGCTTTATGTGGGGAGCAGAAAGTCGCACAAGAACCTTCCACGTCTCTTGACAGCCTATTCCGTGTCTGGAGTGTGGCAAGACGTTCGCATGCTTCTTTCCGGGCAGCCAGACGAACAGATCGTCGCCGAAATCAACCGATTGGGGCTGGAGGACTCTGTTTGTTTTAGGGACTTGCTCGCCGATAAGGAATTGTCCGAGGCCTATCGAGGTGCGGTCGGTTTTGTCTTCCCATCCTTGTATGAAGGCTTTGGCTTGCCGCCACTGGAGGCCATGGCGTGTGGAACTCCAGTCCTGACCTCGAACGTGTGCTCGCTTCCTGAGGTTGTGGGCGATGCCGCCATTCTGGTCAATCCGCTGAGTGTCGAGGAAATTGCAGGAGGCCTCAGACGTCTGGTGGATGACTCTGGGCTTCAAGCGCTACTTCGGGAAAAAGGCTTGGCTCGGGCCAAGACATTTTCCTGGGAGGAGACGGCGCGTCGAACTTCAGGGGCTCTGCATCTAGCCACCCCTTTGACCGGCAGCCTAGAGAAACAATCGTGAGTTGAATTCTAAGAGGCGTTTTCATTGTCGACCGAACTGCCGATTAAGCGCTTGCACCTTTTTGCCCGATGATCAAGATGTTCTTGACAGTTGCGTGGGGCATCAGGTGCCCCTTTGCTCCCAATATGTTTGTTCCTGGGCAGCTGGCGAACTGGCGAACCGCGGATACGGGTGACCCCCTCAGGGGTTCGCGCGGCTTCCAACCTTCGTAGCCGAAGGGCGAAATTGTGACTAGGCAACTAGGCAAGATACAAACTGTTGACAATTCCGAGACAAGTTTGATCCTCGCTGATCTCAAGATTTCATCTTGCGATGAGGCCTCCGGTTTTCGAGGAAGAGCACTGCCATTGCGATTCGACTTGCCAGACCTTCCAAGTGGGGCTGAAGCAAGGTAGAGTGCGGCAGTCGCCTCCCCGCGAAGCCGGCTGCGGTTTTGTCGTTGGCAGGAGCAGCGAGCCATGCCGAGTACCCCGCGCTACGTTACCGCGTTGATTTCCGCGCTCAGCTTTCGGGGCGCGCAGCCTGAGCTGCTGCAGGCGCTCGATGATTCGGAATGGCACCAACTGCTTGTTTTCGGTGACCAGATGCGCTTGACCATCCCTCTGGCTCAAGTTTGTGGCGACTACTGTCCGAGTTGGGTGCGCTCGAGGATCGATCAGAATATCGCCGATAACGCGCGGCGATTCCAGATGATCAAGACGACTTATGCCGAAATAGTCGAGGTTTTCAGAGCGGCGGATGTTGAGCACGTGGTTTTGAAAGGTTTCACCAAATCGCCGGACTATGCGCCCGAATCCGCGCTATCGGACTCAGTCCGACATTGACCTGTTCTGTCCTCCGGACAGTATCTCTCGAGCCCGTGACGCGCTCCTTGCGATTGGCTATGAGCCGATATACCGGTTCGACGACATGCCATGGGACCATCTACCCCCTATGCGCCGAAGAACGTCGTGGCAATGGCGCGGAAATGCGTACGATCCGGAAATGCCGCTAACAATGGAGCTGCACCACTGCTTTTGGGACCATGCCGCTGCTCGATGTGGTCCCGAGGACTTGAACGACTTCTGGGAAAGACGTACGGAAAGGCGACTGGAGGAGATTACGTTTCCGTCGCTGAGTCCGATTGACAACCTTGGATACTCGACTCTCAATCTGCTTCGGGACCTTTTGCGTGGCGCCATCGTGACGTCCCAAGCGTACGAGTTGGCTTGGTTTCTGCACGGAAGCTCGCGCAACGAGGAGTTTTGGAGCCGCTGGGCTGACGTGCGCGACGACGAGCTGAGACGCTTCGAGTCGGTTTCTTTCGTCCTCGCCACGACTTGGTTTCATTGTGATCTGCCAGAAACAGCTGCGGCACAAGTCAATCGGCTTCCGGTCGGCACCCGGCGATGGTTCGAGATCCCCGCTACCGCGCCTTCTCCCATGGGATGGTTACGGCCCAATAAAAACGGCCTCTGGCTGAACAGCAGTTTACTAGCGTCCAACCCTGAGAAGCGGCAGCTCGTTCTTCGACGGTTGTTTCCGCGTCGCGTCCTTCCAGTCAATGTTGTCGTTGCAAACAAGGTCCCGAACAGGCCTCCGTCAGAGGGGTCGGTTTGGCGCAACTGCAGTCAGTATTTTGTCTACCTATTTGCACGGGTGACGTATCACTTGGGGGTTCTCCCGTCTACGCTCTGGCAAGGGTTTCGCTGGTGGTGGGCAGCAAGAAACTAGACTGGGGTTCAGCCGTGCGTGGGGCGGTTCAATGCGCTGAGGTTTCAGCGGAAGTTCTCGACCAGCATGGCTTGCGATTGTTCCTGTCCGGGCTGGTCGAAGGCGACGGTGCGGCCGTCGGGCGTGGCTCCCAGCCAGAAGGGGATGCGATCGAGCACCGTCACTGTGGTCGTGCGTTGCCGGGCAAAATCGTAGAAGCTCAGTACCGCCTGGTGTCCCAGCGACGGACCAACGAAAAGAATCCCACCTTCTACTACCTGCCAACTCGCCCATGTTCCGGGACGCACGAGCGGAAGCAGCGTTTCGGGGCCGCCGTCGACGGGCACGCGCCAGATCTCCGGCTCGGCGTTCGGAGTCTTGGCGTAATAAACGAACTTGCCGTCCAGCGACTCCAGCGCTGCGTGTCCGCTGTGCTGCGTTATCTGAATGGGCGAACCACCCGCGGCCGGAATCTTCCAGACCTGCCACTCGCCAGAGCGCGGCGAAGCGAAGTAAATCCACTTTCCGTCGTGCGACCAGCTTGGGCAGACACTGTGAAACCCATCCGCGGTCAGAGTCTGTGGCGCGCCGCCATGCAGGCTCATGGTTACGATCTTGCTCCCGTTCGGCGTCGTGACGTCGAACACGACTGATTGGCTATCGGGTGACCAGCGCGGCGTGCCGGCCCCGCCGACTGCGCTTAACTGGAACCCATTGCTTCCATCCCGGTTGCTGACCCAGATCTCCATGGTCCCCGAATGATCGGACATGTAGGCGAGCCTCTTGCCGTCGGGCGAGAACTGCGGTCCCGGGCCCTGATCGGTGTCGCTGGTGGAGGAGACCGTCAAGTAGGGGCGCTTGTCGTCGGAATCAGAGATGTTCATTTGCCAAACGCTGAGGCTGCGCAGCAAGCGCTCATACGCCAGTCGGTATCCGCGTCGCGAGACAGCAGGATCCCACGCGGGTGAGCCTGCCTGAGTGACTTCCACAGCCGAGTCGGGTGCGTCGAGGGAGACTCTCCAGAGCGCGGGATGTCCGGTACGATTCGAAGAAAAAATAACGGAGCGCCCATCAAACGACCACTGCGGCACGCTGCTAATCCGTCCGCGCTCAGAGAGCAGGCGAAGCTCTGCGCCGCCGCTCACTGGGACGGCCCAGATCTCGTCGGGCGCCCCGATCTGGCGGTTGCGCACGAACATTACTTTCTGCCCGTCAGGAGAAAATGACGGCCCCCAATCCTCGGCCATAGGTGGCGACTCGCTGATGCGACGCACGGTTGAGTCTGCGAGCGAGGCCAGATAAATACCAGACGCGCCAGCGAAGGCGATGAACTTGCCGTCGGGCGACCAGTCCAGTTCTGCGTGGGTCGGTACCACACCGCCTGTGGTAAGCTCGCGCTCCGTCGTGGCATTCGAAGTCAGCGTGAACGCCGCGGCAGTCGTCTCGATCTTCTGTTCTGCCTTTCGTTTTTGCTCCCCCCCGCCGTCCGCGGCCACCAGGTGGATGGAGTAAACCTGGTTGGCTTGGCGCGAGAAAGCGATCCAGCGTCCGTCGGGTGACCATACAGGCGAGCGGTCGTCATCGTTGTTGGTGAGCTGCACGAGTTGATCGCTGCCGACAGCCGTCACGTAAATGCCCGACTCTCCGGCCTGCGAGTGTTCACGGAAGAAAGCCACGGAATTGCCATCGGGAGAAAAAGCCGGCGTGGCCGTATCGGAAATCGCGACCAGCGGCCGGGTGTGCTCCATCATGGAGCGAGTGGGCGACCCTGCGCCAAAACTTGAAACGGTTCTCACAATCAGCGCCGCAGCCAGAAGTAGGATGAAAAGAACCCCTGCACCCATCAAGTATCGGGGCAAGGTGCTTGGACTTTGAGCATCAGCGGGCGCCGGTACAGCGGCGGCTTCGGAGGTGAACGCGGTTCGTGAGGTCTGCTTATCTTCGACCGAAAGCAGCGCTGGAACGTTCGGCGCCGGAAGATTCGGCGAAGGAGTCGCTGCAACCACGGGTCTTGCCGCCACCCACTCGATGGTGGCGGTGAAGCGATAACCGCGGCGAGGAAGAGTCTCTACATACCGCGGAGCGTCCGCAGAGTCGCTCAGCGCCTCCCGGAGTTTGTTCACGGCGGCATTGAGGCCGTGGTTGAAATCGACGAAGGTGTCGGCGGGCCACAATCGTGTGCGGAGTTCTTCGCGGGTCACCAGCTCGCCGGGCTTGCTCAGAAGTAAGGCCAAAATCTCAAAAGGTTGTCCCACCAATTTCAGCCGGGTACCGAACTTCCACAGTTCATGCGTGTGCAGGTCCACCTCAAAGGGACCAAACCGTGCCCGATCTGAACTATTGCGTGTCATTTTTGCCGCTGGTGTGCTTCTGATCGTACCTCATTCTACGTAGCGGGATCGACTCTTGTTCCAATGGACGAACGAGTAAGTCTTTTGTCATCAAGCCATTGCTGGATGAGGTGCGGTTTTCTGGCAAATGATCTGGTTTGCATCCACGAATGACCCGGCTTGTATTGCGGTATCTGCAATCCCACGCCAAATTTGGCCTGTGCTCGAGGGAATCAGGACTCAGACCCTCGATCCGGGAGGGATACCGTGAAAAGAACAGTTCTCCGAAGCAAACCTGCAATGCGAATCGTCACGATAGTGGGGGTGCTTCTCGGCGGAAGCGCCTGGGGACAAGCCCCGCCGCAGACCTTGCCGCAACCCTCGTCAAACGACCAATGCAGCCTGGTCCTGGTTTCGCGGCAGGTGGGGAGCGACCGGAAGGTTTGTGACGATGGCATCGTTCAACAAATGGCCCGGCAAGGTCATGCTTTTGAGCAGAACCAGATGGGGATCGCCTCCATGCTGGCAATCGGTCCAGACTACACCGACAAAGAGGCATTGGCGTGGTTCGAGAAAGCGGCGCAGCGAGGGTATGCTCCCGCCCAAGTGAATCTCTCCGTCATGTACATCAACGGATGGGGTACACCGGTCAACTACGCTGGGGCGCTGCACTGGCTGCACGCGGCGGCCGATCAGCAATTCGCCCTCGCCTACTACAACCTGGGGATCCTTTATCTGGACGGAAAAGGGGTGCGACGGGACAATAGCGAGGCATTCCGCTGGTTCCAGAAAGGCGCGGAGGGCGGCGATAGCAGCGCACAGACCAACCTCGGCTATATGTACGATCAGGGATTCGCCTGTCAGAAGAACGCCGCGACAGCTGCCATGTGGTACCGCAAAGCGGCCGAAGCCGGCAATCCGCTGGGTGAGAACAATCTCGCCGACATGTATCTGCGTGGCGAAGGTGTGCCGCAGGATAACGACGCTGCGTTTCAGTGGTTCCAGAAAGCCGCCGCTCAGGGACACACCGGGGCTCGCATCAAGCTGGGATACATGTACGCAGACGGCCGAGGAACTAAGAAAGATCCGGAAGCCGCTTATTCCTGGATTTCAGCGGCGGAGATGGCGGGAGATCCACGAGGTCGCGACCTGCTTCGTTCGCTGGAAAAAGTCTTGAACGAGGCGCAGATTGCAGAGGCGCGAGAGCGGGCGAGCAGGCTGCGGCAGCAAGAGCCGCAGTTCTCGGCTAAGGCTTTTGCCCAGTGAAAATGGCGGACACTCTCAGGGCCCGGGCTCGTCCTGGCTCACCGGGCCCGTCCTGCCAACGCTCACTGTAGCCCGACAGCAGAAAAAGCGCTCTGCGCTTCTGGGTTGGCCATGAAGGTGTTCCAGACGAAGCTGCTGCGCTGGTTTTCCGCCATCAGCATCGTGATGCCGGCATCGATTCCGAGCACGTCGGAGTCATACCAGCCCGTTAGAGGGTTGAAGGCGTCCAGGAAGCCATAGCGTTGCCACGCTAGCGGATATTGCGTGCGAATAGTGCGCAACGCGGCGATGCAGTCGGTGGGCACAAACGCGAGGGAACCTCCAGCCGCACAAGGCACAATGCTTCCGTCGATTGCTCCCATCGAAGGTGGACCACCCCAAGCGGTGTATCCACTCGCCGAGTCCGAGGCCGTTATTCCCCACACGTTCGATTGGTAATCCTTGAATTGGGATTGCAGTGAAAGGCAGAACTGCTTGTGCGCCTGCGTCGCCGTTACCGAGTTGGTGAAGTAGTTCGTGTACTTGTCCGCCTTCTTGCGGAAATCAAACCATGCGTGTGAGTACTGGTGAATAAAAAGTGGAGCGTAGAGGTTCGTAATGTAGGTGAGGCCCTGGTAAGTGAAGCTGGGCCGGGTGAACGCGTCCCATGCGGAAGCTGCGACCGGATTCGTGGTCGACCCGATGGCGAGCAGGTACAGCATCATCAATTCGCTGTAGGTGTCCCAGCGCGTCGTGATGAAACCGCTTTCCGGCCTCCATCCCATCGAAAAGGCGGAGCCGCCATTCAGCATCCACGGCCAGTTGACACGGTTGTATATCTGCGCGGCGAGACTCTGGATCTGGGCATCCTGAAAATATTGGCGACAGGTGAGCACTCCGCATAGAAGAATGGAAGTGTCGATCGAAGACACCTCAGAATTCCACACCCGAGCGCCCGAAGCCATGTCAATGAAGTGATAAAAGAAACCGTTGACGTTGGTCAGTTGATTGAGCAGGAAGGTCAGCGTGTTGGAGACGCGAACCTGAATCTGTGTGGCGTCGGCGTAAGCGCGCTTGTGGCCGATGCACAATGCCGTGAGCCCGAAGCCGGTAGCGGCGATGCTTGCCACAGTGCGTGTGTCATTGCCGCCGGCCAGAGCTCGATCTTTCACTAAACCTGTCGTAGGGCTGGCCTGCTCCCAGAAGAAATTAAAACTTGCGCGCTGAAGTTCGTCTAGAAACTCGTCATCGGAGACGGGCGGTGGCGTTGGTGTAGGTGTAGCGGAACCGCCGCCTCCGCATGACATCATCGAGGTCGCGAAGCTCAAGGACGGGCAGGCAAGCGCGACCCTGGCGGAGTAACTCAGGATCTCACGGCGTGTGAGCAAGCGCGTTGGCGTCGGCGGTTTCATCATTCAGACTCTAGGGCTGCTTCCGCGTCACCGCATCGAGCTTGTGCAGCATCACACCGATCTCGGGATTCGCCATGAAGTTTTTCCACACCAAGCCCGTGCGGTAGTTTTCTGTCATCACTACGATCGGAGCCTGGTTCAGCCCCATGTAAATCGGCGAAACCCAGTTCTGCCCGGCGTTGTAGGCATCGCGTGGACCATAAATATCCCAGAGCCGCGCGCCCAAGTCCCGGTAGTAGTGCTTGAACGCCGCCATCGAGGCTTCTGGTGTGTAGGGAAAAGATGCCAGCGCACCGGTCGGAGTTAGCGTTCCACGATCGCTATTGTCGTCGGGTGCGTGAGGCTCATAGCCATCCGGGCCGTCGCTCGCGGTCAGGCCCCACGCGTGAGGGCCGTAACCCTGAAAGTGTTTCGGATTGGCGATGCAATAGGCATGGTTAACGAGCGCGATGTTGCGGTTGTTCTCGAAATAAGAAGACGTGAAGCGGTCGTGCAAACTGTGCGGATCGAATCCGAAGAAAGAATAGTGAGTGAAGAAGAGCGGTCCTCCGGTACCGACGGCCACATCAAGCTTGATCCCGTAGTAGGTGTGGCCGTTGCCATAATGATTTCCGTCCGGGCTGCCCGACCAACCTTGCCGGTAGTCCAGCGCGCGCTGCGATTGTCCCGCCCAGCCGGAGTAGTACATCTCCGCAGGAACGGCGTGCGTTGGCGATGACATCGCCAACAGATACGTGATCATGACTTCGTTAAATCCGATCAGCGGATGTTGAATCTGCCATCCCCACTCTGCCGACCAGTGCCAGTAGATGAAGTCGCCCGGCTGAGGCCCGCGATACCAATCCCATTCAACCGTCTCCCACAGTTGCGAGATGCGGTTGTACAAATCGCGCTCCGCGTCGCTGTTACCGCGGAAATATTGACGCGCAGCGAGCAAACCTTCCATCAGAAACGAAGTCTCCACCAGGTCTCCACCGTTATCGAACACGCCAAACACGGGCATCGTCTTACCGGTGCTCCCATTCATGTAGTGCGACCATGCGCCGTGATAACGGTCTGCGTGTTCCAGAAAGCTCACGATCTTCGTGAGGCGTTCGATCCCCTGTGCGCGTGTGACAAAACCGCGGTCCACGCCCACGATCAGCGTCGCGATGCCCATGCCGCTCGCGCCGGTCGCGACAATGCGGTCGTCGCCCGGAAGATTTTCGTGAGTCATGCCGGAATGAGGCTCGGCGCCCTCCCAGTAGTAGTGAAAGCACGCCTCCTGCAACATCGTCAGCAGTTCGTCGTCACTGAATTCGCGGGTCGTGGCGCTGGCTGCTTTCGAAAGCGCAGACGTTCGATACCGCCAGTCGGAGGCCGCCACTTTGTATTGCGCCGTGACTCCCGACCTTCCCAGGAAATCTTCATAGCGGTTCGTGCCTGGAAGTTGAATGCCGACTGGTTCGAACTCTTTCCTATCGAGCGAGCGATAGATCACGTAACGGCCGATCGTGGGGCTGTCTACCGGGTCCCAGCGCACTTCAGCGTGCCGGTCGTACCCCACTGCTCGCACATTTTCTGGAGGAGGCAGGCCCGTTGCGCTTGCGGGTGGGTCGTCATCCACTCGAATCTCGTCGATCATCAACGTGTGCCGTGTCCCGTCGGCGCGTCCCTGATGAAAAACAACGTTCTGTATGGACTCTGGACGAAATTCATAGATCGAGCCCGTGTGAAAATCCGCAAGCGGGATGCGCACCTGAACCCATCGCCCCGCGGGGATGTCTCCGGCGATCTTTCCAAGCGGCAAGGGCTCAGTAAAGGCGCCGGGAAATTCCGCCACCTGCAGGCCCTGGCCCGTGTTGGAGAGCACAAGCATGGGAAGATCGTCTGCTACAATCGCTTCCGGAGCGAAACACCAGAAATAAAGATTGTGCCCCTGAAACTCCGGAAGCCGATTGCGGTGGGCGTCGACGTGAACTTCTGCTTCCCAACCTCCTCCCGGCTGCGACTGCCACTGCAGGCGGAGCGCATTCGGCGGCGTCAGAAACGTCTTGGTCTCGACTGGCAGACGCCAGCCGTTTAACTCGAGAAAACTAGATCCGTTGGCCATGCCGCGGCTGTTGAAGTACGCGTCGGGCGTCAGACTATTGTCGAAGACAACGTGGCGATAGTAATCCGTGCTGGCCAACGCGACCGCGCTGGACCAAACCAATCCCAGCAAGAGCAGAACAAGGTTTCTCGGCGTGAAAAAGATGCGGCGGTGTCTCATAGGTCATCCCTCGAACGGTGTGGTGCTCTGCGAACGTCAAACCACGCTTCTACGGCAGGATCTCCGCTTGTGCCGGCGAACCATGCGCGGAATCGGGGCTGATCCAAATATTGACCTTCGCCGGTTCAGCAGCGAACTGATCGCGATCGTTCCAGATCGCAAATGCCTCCGGCCTTAACTCAAACTGCACCTTCTTTGTTTCTCCAGGAGCTATAGTGACCGTCTGGAATCCTTTGAGCGCGCGAACGGGTTGCGCGACACTGGTGCCGTCAAGCTGGACATAGAGCTGCACGGTTTCTTCGCCGGCCCGTGAACCGGTGTTCGTTACCTCAGCCTCTGCGGTCATGGCCGCCGCTGCATTTGCTCCCGCGCCAAGACTCTTGTTCAGAGCCGCTGCGCTTAAGCGTTGCGTGCTGATCGTCGTGGTGCCGTATGAGAAGCTGGTATAAGAGCCGCCATAGCCAAAGGGAAACTGTGGAGTGTTCTGTTCATCGGTGTATCGTGACAAGTACCTTTCGGCAATGTTGCTCGCCGGGCGAGTGAGATCGGTGTCGCCGGGCGGACGCCCGGTGTTGAGATGGTTGTAGTAGAGAGGCTCCTGCCCAACGCTGCGCGGCCAACTGACGACCAGCTTTCCGCTGGGATTCACATCGCCGAAAAGCGTGCGCGCCAGAGCGGGCCCGGCGCCGATTCCAGGAAGCCAGGCTGCGATTACCGCGGGCACATGTTCAAACGCCCAGGGCACGGTCAGCGGCCGTCCGCTGAAAAGAATCAGAACAACCGGCTTGCCCGTATGAACGATAGCTTCCAGCAATTCCTGCTGCTTGCCGGGAAGTCCCAGGTGCGCGCGGGAAGCAGCCTCTCCGCTCATGTCCTGACCCTCACCTAGCGCCAGAATGACCAGATCGGCTTTCTGAGCCCCCGCCACCGCGGCTGAAATTTCTTCGTCGGTGCCGTCAAGAATGCCGACGCCTTTGAAGCGGAACACGTGATCCGCACCGACTCGCTGCGCAAGCGCCGCCGATAAAGAAACGCGCGGCCCGGTTCCTTCCGGTACTCCGTCTGGGTATGAAGAATCGTCGGCGAGAAGACCAATCACGGCGAGGTTTTCGATTCCACTCGCCAGCGGCAGCAGAGGCCTGCCGCCGGCTCCATTCGCATTCTTGAGCAACACAAACGAGCGCTCGGCCGCAGCTTGCGCGAGTGCAATGCTATCGGGATGGTAGAGCGCTTTTGCGGCGGCGCCTTCGTCCACAAAAGGATGTTCGAAGAGGCCCAGAGCGAGTTTCACGCGAAGTACGTGCCGCACCGCCTCGTCTACCTCCGCAGGTGTCGCCTGCCCCGAACTCACGATTTGTTGCAGGTGGTCGTGGTAGAGGCTGCTCACCATATCCATATCCACACCGGCGACGAACGCCTTGCGTGCCGCCGCAGCGCCATCCGCGGCAATGCCATGCGGGATGAGTTCCCCCACCGCGTTCCAGTCGCTGACCACCAGCCCTTGGAAGCCCCACTCTTTTCGCAGAATCTGTTTCAACGGGAACGGATTGGCCGTCGATGGCACTCCGTTCAACGAGTTGAACGCGCTCATGAGAGACGCAGTCCCGGCTTCCACCGCCGCGTGGAATGGCGGCAGATAGAACTGACGCAACGTGTGTTCAGAAATCTCTGTGGAGTTGTAGTCGCGCCCGCCCTCCGCCGCGCCGTATCCCACATAGTGTTTGGCGCACGCCGCGATGCTGTCGGGCGCATCCAGATGCGAACCTTGATAACCCCTCACGTAAGCGGCGGCCATCGCCGAGCCTAGAAAAGGATCTTCCCCAGCGCCTTCCGCCATGCGGCCCCAGCGCGCATCGCGCGCGATATCCACCATCGGCGAAAACGTCCACCGGATGCCGTCGGCCGACGCCTCCATCGCCGCTACGCGAGACGCCTTCTCCACGATCGACGGATCCCAGGTCGACGCCAAACCCAGAGGAATCGGAAATTCCGTCTTGAACCCGTGGATGACGTCGAGTCCGAACAGGATGGGAATGTGCAGCCGCGACTTCTCCATCGCAATTTTTTGATATTTGTTGATCTCTTGCGGATCGACGACGTTGAATAGCGATCCGATTTGTCCTCGCGCAATCATGTCGTCGTAGTCGCTCCTGCCCGTTCCAGGCCCGGTGGGCTGGCCGGCAGAATACTGCACCAGCTGTCCGATCTTTTCTTCCAGCGTCATGCGGCGCAGAATCGATTCCACCCGGGCGTCGAGACTGGTGTCGGCGACACTCGAAATGTGGCTTGGCGACGGTCGCACGGACGGTGCCTGAGCGTACAGAGCCACACTCATAACCACGCAGATTCCGCCGAAGCTGAGCGCGCGTGAAATCATCCCCATTAACGTCGAGCGACTTCTTCGATTGAACAAAGCGGGAGTATTTATGAAGCGGACAGAAAATGGCATGGGTAGAACCTCCGTCAGGGCCCGGGTCCCACTAGCTACTAAATCGGGTTAGTAGAGCGTTATCGGAGTGTATGAAAAATCTTTTTCTCTCGAATGTCAATAAGTATCGCGAGCGAAGTCGCAACATCTCGCTTGCTACGCCGATTCAATTTGTGCGAGACTGCGCAGCGTGACGACAAAAAGGACGGGCAAGGGCGCCGCGCGGACCGTGCGCATGGGACCCAAACCGGTAAGCCTGAAGGAACTGGCCGAGCGCCTTGGACTTTCTCCAGCGACCGTGTCGCTGGTTATCAATCGTTCGCACGTCGCGGACTCTATCCCACAGGAAACGAAAGACCGCATTTTCGCCGCTGCCCGGAAGTACAAATACCGGCCAAACTTTTTTGCCCGCTCGTTGCGCGCCCAGCGCAGCTTTACCATCGGGGTCATCGTTCCCGAGGTCAGCGACGGCTACTCGGCTTCGGTCATGAGCGGCGTGGAAGACCATCTCCTGCAAGAGGGATACTTCTACTTCGTGGTCAGCCACCGGCACCGGGCCGACCTGATTGATGAATACCCCAGACTCTTTCTCGAACGCTCCGTGGATGGCCTCATCGCTGTAGACACTCCTTGGACTCTTTCACTCTCGGTGCCCGTGGTTACAGTCTCAGGGCACAATCAGGTGAAGGGCGTCACCAACATCGTGCTGGATCACGTGCAGGCGGCCGAAGTTGCGCTCAAGCATCTTTTCCAACTCGGCCATCGCCAGATCGCCTTTATCAAGGGGCAGGAATTCAGCTCCGATACCGCAGTCCGGTGGACCAACATCGAAAAAGCCGCGCGCGAACTGGGCCTCCAGATTTCCCCGGCGCTCATCTCTCAACTCGAAGGAGACTCTCCTTCTCCCGAGCTTGGATATGAGGCCACCAAGAAACTGCTGGCATCGCACAGGCCATTTACCGCGCTGTTTGCCTTCAACGACATTTCGGCGATGGGCGCCATTCGCGCGCTTCGCGAGGCCAAACTGCGTGTTCCCGACGACGTTTCGGTTGTGGGCTTCGACGATATTCAAAGCGCCGCTTATCAGAATCCGGCGCTCACCACCGTGCGCCAGCCACTGCGCGAAATGGGAAGAATCGCTGCCGAGACTCTGCTGCGCCGAATCCGAAAGTCGGGATCGGATTTACACGGCGGCGAGACCATGGTCGAACCCAAACTGATCATTCGTGAGACAACCTGCCGCGCTTCCAACGGCGTACGTCCCAAATAGCGGACCTGCCGAAACAGCACTCCGAGAGCCTGCCTCCCGCAGTTTTTTTGAAATAGTCTCCCCGGCGAGTCGCTGGAGCCTGCGCCACCCAAAAACGACGCTATCCGTCGAACAAAATCGTTAAGGCGCTTCCGTCCGAGAACGCACTCCCCCTACAAGACATCGCCGCGTCGTCCTGTACGAAAACAATGCTCTTGACTGTTGAAAATAGCCTGTGCTATAAGCGCCGTGATTGTTACTAAATCGCTTTTGTAGAGTTTTAGTAAATTGACATTCAGGAATACTGAAGTCTGAGAATCACAGGGGGCGTCAATGAGCCGAACCACTTCTTCCGCACTCCGCACCATCTCGATGGTCACCTGCGTCATCCTCTCCGCCGCCATCGCACACGCGCAATATCGAGCTTCCATCCAGGGTGTGGTCACCGACTCCCAGGGCGCCGTGGTCCCAGGAGCGACTGTTAAGCTGACCGACAAAGAGACCAATCGCACCCTGATAGCCACCAGCGGCGAAACCGGCGTCTACAATTTCAATGCGCTTCCCCCCAGCCGCTATTCGATGACCGTCGAAAAGGCGGGCTTCAAAAAGAAAGTGCTCGACAATGTGACCGTCATCGCGGAGCAGGCCAACGCGCTGAACGTTCAACTAGACGTCGGTGCCACCAGCGAGACCGTAGAGGTCAACGCTGACCAAATGCCGCTGATTGACACCGAAACGTCCAACCTCAGCGGCACGGTGACGGCCAAACAGATTCAGAAGCTCCCCTCCTTCGGCCGGGACGTCTTTCAATTGCTGCAGCTCGCGCCGGGCGCCTTTGGCGATGGTGCGCAGGCCGCCGGAGGCGGAACCCAGAACCTGCCGGCGGATAGCATTGGTGGCACCGGCGGGACCGACGGCGCCTTCAAGATTGAGAACGGCGGCCAGATTTCGGCAAACGGCGCCCGCCCCAACGACAACAACTACCAGATCGACGGTGTCGGAACCACCAGCGTCACCTGGGGAGGGGAGTCCGTCGTCACCCCGAACGAGGACTCCGTCAAAGAAGTTAAGATCCTGACGGATAGCTACGACGCGGAAAACGGACGGTACCGCGGCGCGCAGGTCCAGATCATCTCCCAAAACGGAACCAACCAATACCACGGCAGCGCCTACTTTAAGGCACATCGTCCGGGGCTGGACGCTTTCACCAAGTACAACGGCTATAACAGCGACGCTCCAGGTTGCGTCCCCAGCAAGAGCAACAGTTATTGCGGCAACGTGCGCGATGCCAACCGCTTCAACGATTTCGGTGGGTCGATCGGAGGACCCATCCTGCACAATAAGCTCTTCGCTTTCTTCTCCTATGAGACGCTGACGAACAAGGCGGCGCAGACGACCGGCAGCGGCTGGTATGAGACCTCGGCCTACCGTGGACTGACTGCCGGACCCAACGCTGCGAAATTCTTTGGTTATCCCGGGGCTGGCCCCTTTGGCGGCACGCAGGTGGATCAAACCTGTGCCTTCGCCGGTCTGATCGATGCGGCGCACGTTGACGCGAGTCATCCAGTCGCCAACTGCGTTCAGATCGCTGGCCAAGGGCTGAACATCGGCACGCCATTGTCGGCTGCGCTCGGTACCCATGATGCCGCCTACGGCACCTGCTATCACAAAGATAGTTCTGGGAACTGCACAGAACTCAACTGGGGCACCGGCGGCGACGGGACAGGTGGCGCTAACAACTTGGGAACCACCGCCGACATCGCTTTCCTAACAGGCATCCGTAACCCGACCGACAGCAGCCACAAGCAGTACAACGGCCGTCTGGATTACAACGTTACCAGCAAGGATCTGATTACTTTCAGCATCTACCAAATTCCGAACGGCTCGACCAGCATCAACGGAAACGGTATCCGCCAAATGAACAACTTCAGCTCCACTTCCACCAACCACTCGGCAACGTTGCTCTGGAACCATATGTTCAGCTCGAGCCTGATCAATGAGGCGCGCATCAACGGTGCGGGGTGGATGGAAAAGGATCTGGCAAGCAATCCCAACGCGCCGTGGGGGCTGCCGCAAGTCAGCTTCAACGCTCTGGGCAGTCTTGCGGGCGGCACGGTGCAGGGGTACGGGATCGGTTCCTACAACGGTTTCGATCAGTGGACCTATGCCGGCAAAGATGTGCTGACCAAGGTTCGCGGCGCACATACGATAAAGATCGGCGGGGAGTACACTCGCCTGCTCTCCGAGGACTCTCCTTTGTGGTCGGGCCGTCCCGGCTTCACCTTCAACAACGCTTGGGATTTCCTCAACGACGCTCCGATCCAGGAGAACGGTCAGTTCGATCCGCAGACCGGCAGACCCGGCGCGGCCCGCAAGGACCTCCGGTCGGTCGACGTAGGTCTCTTTGCCCAGGACAACTACAAGGTGAAGCCCAACCTGACGCTGACCCTAGGCCTGCGCTGGGAGTACTTTGGCCCGATTTCGGAGATCAAGGACCACTTGGCCAAGGTGGTACTTGGCAGTGGGTCTGGTCTTTTCACTGACATGCGCGTCAACACAGGCGGCAACCTGTTCCACGCACAAAAGTGGAATTTCGGTCCGCAACTCGGTTTCGCGTGGAGTCCGGGTGGGCTCGTGGGGCACGAGTTCAACAACCGGCTCGTTCTTCGGGGCGGCTTCGGAATCGCCTACAACGGCATCACGCAGTCCAATTCCCTGGACGGCCGTTTCAATCCGCCGTTTGTACTCAACGGGCCGAATTTTTTTGGAAGTCAGATTCTGTACGAGAACTCGTTCCCCTCTAACGTCCATTCGCCCTTCGGGTGGGCGCCTAATACGGCCGCTGAAGTAAACTGGGGACCTAACAATCTGCCAACCACCTGCTGTACCGACCTGACCGGATTCCCTTCCCGCTGGCCGACGACGTACACAGAGCACTACACACTCACCGGCGAGTACGATTTGGGCCACCAATGGGTGGCTTCCGTTGGCTACCAGGGGAGCCAGGGGCGTCACATCTTAACCCATTACAACCTCTATAACCCCGCTGCCGCCAACAACATTGCGTTCAACCCAATGGTCCACGGGGTCTCGTATTATGGGGATGACGGCAATTCGCGCTTTAACGCTCTGCTGCTGGAAGGGAAACACTCTTTCGGGTCTCTCCTGCTGGACACGCAGTATCGCTTTGCTCACACCATGGATCCCGGATCGAGCGCTTACAACGGCCCCTACTATCAATGGAATACGGCTAGTGGCTTTTCCACATCCGACTACGACATCCGCCATGCGTTCAAGGTGTACGGAGTTTGGTCCCCGACCATCTTCCGTGGCAGCCGTTCGTGGATGGAGAAGGTAGCCGGCGGCTGGAGCTTGTCCGGGATTCTGAACGCCCATACTGGATTCCCCTTTACGCCGGTTTACGCTCTTAGCGAAGTTGCCGCCCAATGCACCGTGGCCGGGGTCAACGGCGGGAATCCGGGACCCTGTGAGCCGGTCTTCAACTTCGGGCCAAACGGGGGAGGCGGCTCAGGAGATGCTGGCACAGGCAACATACCAGCGGCGGCCTATGCCGGCGGCTTCAAGCCGAATTTCCGGAGTAATGCCAGCATCGATGCAAAACCCTCTTTCACGCCGCCAACCATGGTTGCGGGAACTTACTTCAGCTGTCTCTTCCCCGGCCCGGTGACTTTACAGTGTCCCAGCGGCGGCTCGCAACCCTATGGTCCACTGCCGACGGCTCCGGGGCTTGCCCGCAATTCTTTCCGGGGTCCCGGCTACTTCGACATCGACGCGACTCTCAGCAAGTCTTTTGGCTTGCCGAATATGAAAGTCCTGGGAGAAGGCGCAACGCTGGAGTTCCGTGCCAACTTCTACAATCTGTTTAACAAACTAAACCTCGTCAACCCGCAGAACGACATCTTCAACGCGCACTTTGGTGAGGCCCAGAACGCTCTGGGGTCTCGCACAGTCGAACTGCAGGCACGGTTTAACTTCTAGTTAAGCCGGAGGCCGATGAACCGCCTCCGCTTGTACTAGAAAGATGGCTGCCAACGAGCGCTTCCGGTTCCCCCGCGAAGCTGACTCGTTGGCAGCGTTGCCTTTAGACTACTCGAGTGCTCACGTTCTCTTCCCACCTCTTACGCGGGCTTAAGGGTCGTTTTTTTGCCGCCATCGCTAACGGACTTTGGCGCGCTGCGATCCTGCCGCTTGCGGTCTTTCTGCTGCTTTTTCCCCGCGGCGCCCTTGCTCAAACGAAGTCCTCCTCAACAAACTTTGCCGCGCTCTCCAAGCGAGCAGCCGAGGCTCGCGACGCCGATCGCCTTGACGAAGCTGTAGCCCTCTACACCCGAGCGTTAGCGCTGCAACCCAGATGGGCAGAGGGATGGTGGGCGCTCGCGACTCTGCAGTACGACCAGGATCATTACGCAAAGGCTGCACTGGATTTCGAAAAACTTCTCGCACTACAGCCGGAAAACGGCACTGCACACGCCATGCTCGGACTGTGCGACTTCGAACTCGGCCGCGAGCAGCGGGCGCTCCAGCAAATTCAAAAGGGTAAGAACATAGGCCTCACGAAGGAGGGCGGACTTTGGAACGTCGTCCTCTATCACGAAGGAATCCTGCTGCAAAGGGAAGGCAGGTTTCAGGCTGCGAAGGAGACACTCCAGGATTTGTGCCTGCGAGGCAGTCAAACCGACGAGGTGGCCAATGTACTGGGAATGACATTGCTGCGCCTGACTGCAAAGACTCCTCCGGCGCAAAGCTCGAAGGATGCGGACGTCGTTCTGCGCATTGGCAGGGCTGAGTGCTTAGTCGGTCAAAAGAAATACGACGAAGCGCGGCCAGGCTTTGACGCAGTGGTGAAGGAAAACCCGGACTATCCCAATATCCATTACGCCTACGGACTGTTTCTGCTGGAACTTCGTGATGTGGCTGGCAGTGTGGACCAGCTCAAAGAAGAGATCAAGAACAACCCCAACCACGTGCTGGCGCGATTGCGGATTGCTGCGGTCCTTTATAAGGAGGATTCTGCCGCGGGGATTCCGTATGCGGAGGAGGCCGTCAAGCTTGTTCCGCGAATGGGTTTTGCCCACTATCTTCTCGGCTTGTTGCTGCTCGACACCAACGATTACGAGAGGGCTCTTCCCGAGTTGGAGATCGCTCAGCGGGCCTTCCCGCGAGAACCCAAGGTCTACTTTGCCCTGGGCAGCGCCTATTCGCGCGCCGGCCGCAAGCAAGATGCGGCACGTGCTCGGTCGATGTTCGAACGTTTGACCAAGGAAGGAGCAAGCTCAACCCTTGCCACCGATGAATCTGGTCTCCGTGGCATCGTTCAGGAGAAGTTAGGCAAAGAACACAGTGCTCAACCGCCGCAGTGACACTAGACTGGCCTCATGAATAGTTTTGGGAAGGGCACGGCTTTCCAGAGGTTGCGGAAAAACTCTGGTTTTGCCTCTGTTTTGGAAGGGCGCGGCTTCAAGCCGCGCCGTAAGTGGTGCGGAATGAGCGACGGCTTTACAGGCTGCGGAAAGACTCCGATTCGCGTCGGTCTTGGGAAGGGCACGAGTTCTACTCGTGCCGCAAGTCGCTGAAAATGCGTCCGCGCTTCAGCGCCTGAGGGACGCTTTCGGCATTCTCTGCGACTTTTTCCGCAACCTCTTCTAGCCGTGCCCTTCCCAAAACTGCTTATGAGACCGGTCCTATCGTTTTGGTTCTTCCACCGTCAGGACGCGGTCCACGGCAACGTCGTGCAGAGTTTGTTTGATGCCACTTGGCCAGCGGATCTCCATGTCCTTGACTAAACCGTTCGCGCCCAATCCAAAATGAACACGGCTATCGCTGGATGAAGCATATCCGACCGCAGTCGTTACCTCGTTCCACTGCGAGCGCCCATCCTCGGTCGTGATGTGAATCTGCGCGCCGATGCCCATGCGGTTGCTCTTGGTCCCCACCAACTTCAGAAGTATCCAGTGGTTGCCGGTGTCAGAGATATTGTGCAGAAGCTTGACCGGTCCGCCCAGCACGGAGACTACCGCGTCCACGCGGCCGTCGTTATCGAAGTCGCCAAAAGCAACTCCGCGGTGCGGAGCTTCCAATTGCAAATCCGGTCCCGCCGTTCCACTGACTTCTTCGAACTTCCCATTCCCGAGATTTCGGAAGATGGAATTCGGCTCCGGGAAGCGCCGCGTCGGGATAAGTTCGTTGATGTTGTCGACGACATTGGAACGGGCCACGAACAAGTCCTTCCAACCATCGTTGTCGAAGTCAAACATGCCGTTGCCCCATCCCGACATTTCCGTCGTCGCCTGCAGCCCGCTGACCACCGTTGCGTCATCAAAGTCGCCGTGTTTGGCGTTGATCAACAAGGGGAAACGCTGGTGTTCGACGGCCGTGTACCAAATGTCGGGCCAGCCATCATTGTTGACGTCGCGGAAGTCCGAGCCCATGCCAGACAGCGTCGTGCCGTCTGGAGCGTAGGCCACCCCCGCCGCCACTCCTACTTCTTCGAATTTCTTTCCCCCGAGATTATGAAAAAGAAACGCCGGGGTCGTATCGTTGGCCACGAATGCGTCCATGAACCCGTCCCCGTCGTAGTCGGCGAAGGAAACGCTCATGCCCTTGCCCATGTGCGCCGCGATCCCCGTCTCCTGGGAGACGTCAGTAAATGTTCCATCGCCATTGTTGCGGTAAAGTGTGTTGTGCAGGTTAGCGTAGAGTTTAGGATGACAGTAAGCCCGCACGCCGCTCTTCAAGGGACAGTAAGGATCCTTGTTGACTTCCCAAACGCAGTAATTCACCACAAAGAGATCGAGCAGTCCGTCATTGTTGTAGTCGAACCAGCCGGCGCTCACCGACCACATCTTCTTCCCATTCATCTTGGCGCCGGCCAGACCTGCCTTTGCCGTCACATCGGTGAACGTGCCATCGCCATTGTTATGGAACAGTTGGTTGCCCGTGACGTTTGCCAGAAACAGATCCGGCCGACCGTCATTATCGTAGTCACCCACCGCAACGCCCATCCCGTAGCCCGCTCCGGCCACGCCCGCGCGCTCAGTAACGTCGGTGAACGTGCCGTCGTGGTTGTTGTGAAACAGCCGGTTCCAGTACATCGGTGAATCTTTCTGGAGCGACGGAATGGCTGCGCCGTTCACCAGGTAGATGTCCAGATAACCGTCACCGTCATAGTCGAGCAGCCCGATCCCGGCGACCATGGTTTCGATCTGATTTTTGTTCGAGGAGGCGGAGTTCTGCGTGATGAAGTGTAGGCCGGCCTTGGCGGCGGTATCTTCAAATCTTATTGGCGCAGAAGCCGGATTTGAGGTGCCCGCACTGCACAAGCTTAAAGCTAATATGAAAATTACTTCACGCATGTTGTGTCTGAAACCCGGCCTTCTCCATCCCTCGCTGCGCTTCCTTGTTCTTCATAAACGTGTTCCACACGAAACCGGTGCGCTGATTCTCCGCCATCAGCATGGTGATGCCCAAATCGATCCCGAGCACGTCCTCGTTGTACCAGCTGGTCAGCGGGTTAAAAGCATCGACAAAACCGTATCGCCCCCAGGCCTTGCCATAGCGCTCGCGTATCGTGCGAAGAACCTGGATGCAGTCCGGGTAGAGGAAGGGCAGCGAACCTCCCGCGGCGCACGGAACTACGCTGCCATCCAGATTCCCCAACCGTGGCGGCCCGCCCCACGCCTGATAGCCGGCAGCTGAATCGGATGCGGTAATTCCCCAAAGGTGCTCGCTGTAATCGGGAAATTCCTCGCGCAGGGAAAGGCAAAATTGTTTGTGGGCTTTCGTCGCCTTGACCGAGTTCTCAAAATAGTCAGCGTAGGCGTCGCGCTTGCCGCGAAAGTCGAACCATGCCTGCGAATATTGATGCGTGAACAGCGGATCGTTTCCTGAAATGTATTCCACACCTTGAAACGTCACCTTCGGCCGCGTCCATGCGTTCCACGTTTCCGCCGGAATCGGATGCGTCGGTGACCCGAGAGCCAGCAGGTAGATCATCATGAGTTCACAGTAGTGCTCCCACCGCGCATCGAGGAACCCAGACTCGGGATGCCAACCCATGGAAAGCGTCTTGCCGCCGTTTAACATCCATGGCCAGTCCACGCGCTCGTAGATCTTCGTCGCTAGGTCCTGGATCTCCGCGTCGGCAAAGTGTTGCCGCGCGGTCAACACGCCGCACAGCAGAAGGGAAGTGTCGATCGACGAGATCTCGCACTTCCACTGCCTCTCCCCGCTGTTCATGTCGATGAAGTGATAATAGAAACCGTGCTCGTGAGGGAGTTTCTGCCACAGGAAGAGCAGAGTCCCGCGAACGCGCTCGACGATCTCTTCCTTCTTCCTGTAGCTTCGCCCTTCTGCGATGCAAAGGCCGGAGAGTCCAAACCCGGTTGCGGCGATGCTGGCGATCGTGTGACTGTCGTTGCCATTCAGTACAGCACGGTCCTTGACCTGGCCGGTCGTCGCTCCGGCTTCGTTCCAGAAGAAATCAAAAGCGGCCCGTTCGATCTCATCCAGCAACGCGTCATCGGAACCGGAGTATGCCACAGGCGTCGGCTCAACAAATACTCCTCGCTTCTGCGCATAAGCGGCGAGAGGCGCGAGAGGAAGCGCGACCACTCCCAGCGCCGCGGCTCGCAGCACGTCCCGTCGAGTGCACTGGGCCTCTTTCTTTGTGAGCACCGCAGCCATGTTTCTCTCCTTCACTTCTTATGCGCCTCTGAAATGATATACGGTCGCGGCCTCCCGTTGCACCAACCGGGACCGTGTATGTAATCTGTGAGGTGCGTTTATCTGGATTTATTCCTAAACTCCGACGCCCCGGGATAGCGGCTCCGCCTTGCTTTCTCGCAACGCTGCTGCTGCTCATCGCCACCGCCAGCGCTGAAAACGCTGCCTTTGATCTCGTCGGTCCCAAGGTAGAAGTCCGGGTGCAACACGCGGGCGTGACTCTGCCCATCGCACAAGTGCCCAATCTGCAGGCGGGCGACCGGCTATGGGTACATCCGGACCTCCCGGAAAGCCAGTCGGTGCGATATCTGATGGTTGTGGTCTTCCTTCGTGGCGCGACCAACCCTCCGCCGGATTCCTGGTTTACCCGCGTCGAAACCTGGAGCAAGCCGGTTCATGATGAAGGCATCTTCGTCGTAGTACCGGAAGGCGCCGAGGAAGCGATCGTGTTTCTTGCTCCCGAGACCGGCGGAGCCTTCAGCACTCTGCGAACCGCGGTCCGCGGCAAGCCCGGCGCGTTCGTGCGCGCAGCGCAGGATCTGGTACAGGCGAGCCTCGATCGCGCCCGCCTGGAAAAATATCTTGAAGCTGTTCGCGAAATTTCCACCACCGACCCCGAACAACTGAAGGCGCGCACGACCCTGCTCGCGCGTAGTCTAAATATCCGCGTCGATCAGCAGTGTTTCGACAAGCCCACTGCCCAACAAGTGCCGTGCCTCACCCAAAACACAGATCAACTGGTGCTCGACGATGCTCACAGCCAGACCATGGTGGCTACGCTAACGTCGGGTCCATCCACTGACCTGCTGGCTCAGATCAGTTCGACTCCCAACGCTCGCAGCGGATACTACAGTCCTTACATCGGCGCGGTCGTCGACGTTGCGCGCATTCTGGGCACGACTCACACGGCTCAGTACCAATACATTCCCGCGCTCGCGCTGCCCAGGCAGGACGACCTGAATCTGCGCTTGAACAATCCTCCTTCGTTTCGTAATCCGAAGTCGGTTCTGGTAATTGGCCTGCCACCGGTTCGACCGTCGCCCGTTCCCCCGCTTCGCGCCGTCGATCCCGCTCAGCTCTTTTGCGCCGGCAAGCCCTCGCTTCTGCTTCCGGCAGAAGGTGCTCCGTTAGTTTTTGGCACGGAACTGGCGCATGACTTCGTTCTCCACGTTGAAACCAAGTCGGGCCCGGGCATCGACCTGCCCGCCAAGGCCGAACCCATGCGCGGCGGATTTATGGTCGAGACGCAGGCCATGCAGTCCGCCGATTTGGACGGTGAGATCACCGGAATTCTGCGCGGCGTCTGGGGCTTCCACTCCTTCGACGGACCGCACTACCGTCTGCGCACTTCGAGACCTTCGCAGTGGATCGTCGCCTCAAGGGATGCCAGCGCGCTGATTGTCGGCCGCGAAGATACGCTGCACCTGCAGTCTCCGGATGCTTGCTGCGTGAGCGAAGTAGTGCTCAAGGACGAGCAGGGCAAACCGCTAGAAACCGAGTGGAAGGCGGTGAAGCCGGACGAACTCGAAGTGAAAGTCCCGCTGCAGAAAGCCTCGGCCGGGTCTGTCACTATGCTGGTCAAGAAATTCGGATTGCGTGAGGCCGACGAGATTCCCCTCCACACCTACGCTGAGGCCGGCCGCCTCGACAGTTTCGGCATCCACGCGGGTGACGCCGACGGAGTGCTCAAGGGCACGCGTCTGGATCAGGTCGACAACCTCGAAGTCAACGGCCTTCGCTTCGTTCCTGACACGCTGACCCGCGCCAACCAGCAGGACGAACTCAAGCTGACTACCCACGACGCGACCGCCAGCACGAAGCTACATCCCGGCGACGCAATCCTGGTCCGCGTCACGCTCAAGGATAGCCGCGCGCTCGATCTGAAGACAGAGGTCGAGGCGCCGCGCCCTAGAGTCGTCATCCTGACGAAGAGCGTTCAACCGGACGAGACCGCCCTGGTCCGGCTCGGCAGTCCCGACGAACTTCCGCAGGAAGGACGCCTCAACTTTTCCCTCAAGACCCAGGCGCCTGAGACTTTTCCTCCCACGGAACGAATCGAAGTGGCGACTGCCGATGAGTCTTTCCGCGTTTTGCTCAGCTTCAAAGACGGCAATCTCACGCTGCAGGACTCGACCACGGTCTTTGCGGTTCTCGATCCCATGAAGCTGCTTGGACCGTCGGCATTCGGGCCTCTGAAATTTCGTCCAGTCACGGCCGATCACATTGAGGGCGACTGGCAGCCGCTGGTAAATCTGGTTCGAATCCCGAAGCTGAACGGAATTCGCTGTGTGTCCGCACCGGAAAGACAATGCACTTTAAGTGGCGAAAAGCTCTTCCTGCTTGACTCCGTGAGCGCCGATCCGGCGTTCGTCAACTCGGTTACCGTCCCGGAAGGCTTTTTGGACGACGTGCTGACGATCCCGTCGTCGAAAGCAAAGACGCTGTATATCAAGCTGCGCGACGATCCCGCCATCGTCGATATCGCGACGCTCCCCACGTTGCCCGCTCAGCAATAAGCGCACCGCCGCGGTATACTCGCCGTTCGATCATGGCGAACATCCTTTATGGAGTGAACGGCGAAGGCGCGGGTCACTCCACCCGCGCCCGCGAAGTTCTCTCCCATCTCGTAGATCGGGGACACGTTGTCCACGTAGCTTCCTTCGACCGCGGCCTGCAAAATCTGAAGGCTCATTTCGAAGTCACGGAGATCTACGGCTTCCGTTTTGCTTACGTCAATAACCGCGTGCGCTACAAGCGCACTATCGCCAAGAACCTCATCACAGTTCCGCAAGCCGCCAAGAGTCTAGCTCGTCTGAAGGACCTCGTCGACGAATGGAAGATCGATCTGGTCATCACCGACTTCGAGCCGCTGACCTGTCACGTTGGACACAAGAAAGACCTCCCGGTCATTTCCATCGACAACCAGCACTGCCTCACCAACGCCATCGTGTCCTACCCGAAGCAGTACCGCCGCGACGCTGCGGCCGCAAAGCTGGTGACGCGACTCATGACCCCGCGGGCCAATGCCTACCTCGTGATTTCTTTCTTCACCGCGCCCATCAAGAAACGCAACACGTTCCTGTTTCCTCCGCTGTTGCGGCAGGAAATCCTCGAGGCCACACCAAATGACGGCGATCACGTGCTGGTCTACGTGACCTCGCCCGCTCCCGCGCTGGCAAGACTTCTCAGTTCCGTCCGCTGCCGCTTCATCGCTTACGGTTTCGCCCGCGAGGGCAAGAGTGAAGAAGGAAATATTCTTTACAAAAAGCCTTCTCTCGACGGATTTTTTGCGGACCTGATCAGCGCTCGCGCCATCGTGGCCAATTCCGGATTCTCGCTGGTCACCGAGGCTTTGCATCTGGGAAAGCCCTATCTTGCCGTGCCCGTGAGCCACCAGTTCGAGCAAGTCTTCAACGCTTATTGGCTGCAGAAGTCCGGATTCGGCGCTTACTGGGAAGAACTAAATAAGGAGCGTGTTGAGGCTTTCCTCTATAACCTGCCGCACTACCGCGAGGCTCTGGCCCAATATCCGCGCCAGGGCAACGGAGCGCTACTCGCCAAGCTGGATGCCCTGATTGCCGGTTACACTGGCGGCTAGGACGACGCTGTGAGCACCTGTACTAAGGTAACCTCTGATCGCCCCGCGCCGGACGATACCATTCTCCAAGCGCGCCGTTCCTTTCCCGATAAGTTGCTGCGGGAGGCTCTCGCCATGCCAAAAGTGCGAAGAATTCTAACTCTGATTGCGGTCAGTGCCTTCCTGTGCGCGCTTGCGGCTCACGGGCAAGACGCGCAATCCCTCGGAGATGCCGCCCGCAAGGCCCGCCTGCAGAAACAACAGAAGGACGCCGGGGCCAACAAGGATGCTCAGGCAAAGGACGCGACCAGCAAGGATCCCCAGAGCAAAGAAACGCCGGCGAAAGATGTTCAACCGAAAGACGCTCAGCCGAAGGCGAAAAAAGTCATCACTAACGACGAGATTCCCGAGCACATCGGGCCGACCAGCACACGACCCGCTCCCCAGACCCCGGGTGTGACCTACCCGCAGCCGTACTACGGCGATGGTAAGCTACCGGCCGACTACTGGAAGAACCAGATTCAGGCACAGAAAGACTACATTACGTCCCTGCAGAATCAGATCACCAGCCTCACGGCTGCCCTTCAAAATGGCGGCGGAAACTGCATCTCCAATTGTGTTCAGTCGAACGTGCGTGAGCAACAAAGGGAGCAGCAATTGGAAATGATGAAGAGCCAACTGGTCCTGCAGCAGAAGAATCTTGAGCAAATACAAGAGATGGCTCGCAAACAAGGCTTCGGAAGCTCCGTCTACGATCCGTAGACAATCAAAACGAAAATCGGTCAAACCAAGAACCGATCAAGACGAAACCGATGCCCCATTTCTCGCGTCCTTTGCGAGAAAGCCTGCCCTGAGCGGAGTTGAAGGGTGGGCTTTTGCTTGTAGCCAGTGATCCTCGTTTTCTGTTCCGATCAGACGCCCCAGCATATTTTTGCATTCCCCAAAACCGTCCAGTCGTGCGACATTAGTTGCGTGCCCCTGGTCGTTCGTCCTTCGCCCATTCACTCGGTTGGCGTTTATGCCGCGACGCCGATCCGCAAGGGAACTTGTGTCGTCGAGTACACGGGTGAGCGCATTACTCCCGAGGAAGCTGACCGCCGTTACGACGGCGCCCCCCGCACCTATTTATATGGATTGGAGGATGGCAAGACCGTCATCGACGGCGAAGGTATGGGTGCGTATCTGAACCACTCCTGCGACCCGAACTGCGAAATCGACGAGATCAAAGGCCGCGTCTGGATCTTCGCTATACGCGACATCGCCGCCGGCGAAGAACTCCTCTGGGACTACAACCTCTACGACGACGAAGATCCAGCCCCCTGCTACTGCGGCTCACCCAAATGTCGCGGTACCATGTATTCCCGGGAGTGGCTAGCCAAGATGCGCCGCAAGGCAGCGCGCAGGCAGAAGCAGAAATCCGCGCCCGCGCAGAAAAACAAATCCAACCGGAAGAACAGCCGTGAAGCTGCGGCATAAACCGCCCCGCGATTCTCCTCAGCTGTTACGTGAGCGGAGCAGCGCCAGCCGCGAAGCGGCGGAAGAATGCAGCACACAGCTTGCCCTGAGCTTGTCGAAGGGGCGCAAGCCGTGGGTGGCCCGCGGAAAATAACACGAGCCCGAAGGGGCGAAAGAAACTGCTAAGAATCTGCTACCGGTGTTCCGGCGCCCTCCCATGCTCGCGCCATCCTTCAATAATCAAATACAGCACCGGAATGAAAAACAAATTGAGCACCGTCGACATAATCATCCCGCCAAATACGGTTGTGCCTACAGAATGCCGTCCATTCTCTCCCGCGCCTGTGGCGAGCACCAACGGCACCACGCCGAGGATGAATGCCAGCGAAGTCATCAGAATCGGCCGCAGACGAATCGTCGCCGCCTGCACAGTCGCATCCACCAACGACAACCCGCGCTCGCGCAATTGCTCGGCAAACTCCACAATCAGAATCGCGTTCTTGCTCGACAACCCGACCAGCATGACCAGCCCGACCTGACAGAACACGTCGTTCTGTAGTCCGCGGATCCACTGTGCGCCCAGCGCGCCCAGCAGCGCCATCGGCACCGCCAGCAACACAATGAACGGCAGCACGAAGCTTTCATACTGAGCGGAAAGCGTCAGGTACACGACCAGCGTGCCCAGCCCAAACAGAATCAGCGACGTTCCGCCCGCCTGCAATTCTTCCAGCGACAACCCTGTCCAACTGTAGGAGAATCCCTGCGGCATCCCCTTCGCCAGATTCTCCATCGCGGCGATCGCCTGCCCAGAGCTGAATCCCGGCTTGGGCGACCCATCGACTTCCGCCGATCGGAACAGGTTGTAGTGGCTGATCACCTGCGGCGTGCTGGTCTGCGTGATGCTGATGAGATTGTCGAGCGGCACCATGGCCCCACCGTCCGAGCGCACGTAAAACTGATTCATATCTTTCGCTTCGGCCCGGAATTGCTTGTCCGCCTGCACATACACGCGGTACGACCGGTTGTTGAAGTCGAAATCGTTCACATACGCCGAGCCCATGTACACGCCCAGAGTATCCGTGATCTGCGACAACGGCACGTGCAGGCTCTTCGCCTTCTCGCGATCAATCGTCACTAGATACTGCGGGTCATTCGCCGTAAACGGCGTGTAGAGTCCCACCAATTCTTTTCGCGATGCCGACTGCTGCATCAAGCCTTGCGCCGCGCCCGCCAACTCATCGAGTTTGTGCGCAGCCTGGTCCTGAATCACAAACTGGAAGCCGCCAAACTGTCCTAGTCCCTGGATCGGCGGCGGCAACGTCGGAAACACGATCGCTCCCGATACCCCAAACAGCCGCGGGCGAACGCGGTTCAGAATCGCCGACGCCGTATGCGCCTCGCCCTTGCGCTGCTCATACGGTTTCAGCGGAACGAAAATCAGTCCCTGATTCGCAGCGGCTCCGGCAAAACTGAAGCCCGCCACGGAAAAGGTTCCTTCCGACTCGGGCACATCGGCCAGGATGCTCGATACCTGCTTGCCGATCGCCTTCGTGTACTCCAACGAAGCTCCCGACGGTGCCTGGATCACGATGATGAAATAGCCCTGATCCTCGTCAGGCACGAACCCGGTCGGCACGCGGGTAAACACAAAATACGTAAGTCCGAGTCCCACGAAGAATAAAAGTGCTGCCGCCAACTTGTAGTTTAGAAAGGCCCGCAGCGCCACACGGTATCCATTCGTCGTGGCGGCGATCACTTTATCCACTTCCCGAAACAGCCAGATCTTCTCGCCGTGTTCCCGGCCCAACAACAGCGCCGACAATGCCGGAGTCAGCGTCAGCGCGTTGAACGCTGAGATCGAAATCGAGAACGCGATCGTCAGCGCGAATTGCCGGAACAGGATTCCCGTCGTTCCCGGGAAGAACGCCACCGGCACGAACACTGCCACCAGCACGAGAGACGTCGCGATCACCGCTCCCGTTACTTCGCCCATGGCTTCCGACGCAGCCTTGCGCGCGTCCCTCTGGCCTTCCTGAATATGCCGCTCGATGTTCTCGATCACCACGATGGCATCGTCCACCACCAATCCTGTCGCCAGCGTGACGCCGAAAAGCGTTAGCGTGTTAATCGAGAAGCCCAGCAGTTTGACGAACGCAAACGTCCCGATCAACGATACGGGAATCGTCACCGCGGGAATCAGCGTGCTGCGCCAGTCTTCGAGGAAGACGAAGATGACCAGAATGACCAGCACGATCGCCGTACCCAGCGTGCTCAGCACGTCGCGGATCGACTCGCCCACCGCGTCTGTCGTATCGAATGCCAGCTTGTAGTGCATTCCGGGAGGAAAACTTTTCGAGAGCCGGTCGAGTTCCGCAATCGCCTTCCGGTCCACATCCAGCGCGTTCGCGGTCGAGAGCTGCGTGACGCCGAGTCCCACCGCGTCCTGCCCGTTGAATTGCAGGTCGGAAGCATAGTTCTCGGCCCCCAGTTCGGCGCGCCCCACATCTTTCAAGCGCACCAGAGTGCCGTCGGCGTTCGTCTTCAGAATGATGTTGTCAAACTGCGCCGGCTCACTCAGCCGTCCCACCGCGCGCACGCTCACTTGATACTGCTGTCCTGCGATCGCTGGCTGCTGCCCGACCTGCCCGGCCGCGACTTCCACATTTTGTTCTGAGAGCGCATTCACCACGTCAGGCGCGGTCAGCGCGCGGCCCGCCATGCGCACCGGATCCAGCCACAGCCGCATCGAATATTTGCGTTCGCCGAAGATGAGCACATCGGCGACTCCGGGAATGCGTTTCAGCGCATCCCTGACGTAGACGTCGAGGTAGTTGCTCATGAAGAGCGTGGGATATACGTTCTTGTCGGAAGTGACGGCCGCGCCGAAAACGAAGTTCTCCGAGGTCTTCGACGTCGTAATGCCCACCGCCTTTACCGCGCCCGGAAGCCGTCCCTGCGCCGTATTCACGCGGTTCTGAATGTCCACCGTGGCCAGGTCCGGATCCCGCGTCAGATCGAACGTGACCACCACGCTGCTCGTTCCGTCATTGCCGCTCGTGGACGTGATGTATTTCATTCCCTCCGCGCCGTTGATCTGCTGTTCCAGCGGGATGGTAACCGCGCTCTCCACCGTCTGCGCGCTAGCGCCGATGTAGAAGCTGGAAACGCCAACCTGTGGCGGAGCGAGATTTGGAAACTGCGCGATGGGCAGCGTGGGCAGCACAGCTGCGCCTGCCAAAATAATCAGCAGCGCGCAAACCGTGGCAAACACCGGACGTCGAATAAAGAAGTCGACAAACATGAAAAAGTCGGACCCTCAGCAGTTAGCGCTTGGCACTTAGCATTTGGCTGTCTCGACCTCGCAGGCCATCTACGTGACACTCCGACGGCTAAGTGCCAACTGCCACGTGCTAAATGCTTTCGGAGACTCTGAGAACCGCAAGCCCAGAGCCGGAATCCACTAACTCTGCGGTATCACCGGCACTCCATCCAGCAGAAACTGTGTCCCTGAAACGATCACCTTGTCCCCGGGCTTGATTCCATCCTGCACCTCGTAATCGTTGCCTACGGTCTGCCCAATCTTCAAGGGCTTCTGCCGAGCCACAAACGAGCCGCCGTTCTGCGGTTCGGCCACGAATGCGAAATACTGGCCCGCTAGCCGCGACACGGCGAGAATCGGGACCTCGGGATTTTGATGCGTTCCAAACACCACGCGTGCCCGCACAAACTGTGACTGCCGCAAGGCATCGTTCCCGTTCGCAATCCGCGCCTTCACCAGCACCGTCTGCGTCGTGTTGTCCACTTGCGGAGAAATGAAGGTCACCCGTGTGTCGGCGAGCACCTTGCCATCGCTGTCGAGGATCTGCACCGGCAGATTCATCTTCAGCTGCGACGAGTGCTCGATCGGCACATACACGTACGCCTCAAGACTTCCCGGCTGATCGACGGTTGTCAATTGCGTCGCAGTCGTCACCCGATCGCCCACGCGTACCGGAATATCGCCCACGATCCCGTCGCGCGGCGCGACTACTTTGTAGTAATGAAGTTGCACTTCCTGCTCGCGCACCTGCGCGTCGAGCGCGTCCATCTGCGCCTGAGCCGCATCCATGGCCGCCTTCGCCTGATCCAGATCCTGTTTGCTCACCACTCCCGCCGCAGCCAGACCTTGGGCCCGCTGATACTGCTGCTTCGTCCAACTCAAAGTCGCTTGCTGCGCTGCCCGCGCGCTTTCCTGGCTCTTAACCGTGGCCTGCTGCTTCAAGGGGTCGATGTCCATCAAAGCTGCCCCCGCCTCGACGCGCTCGCCCGAATGCACGAAGATCTGTGTGACTTGTCCCTCGACCTGCGGCATAATCACAGCCGAATCGCGCGACTTCAGCGTAGCGACATATTCTGTGGCGTCGCTCACGGGCACCGACCGTGCCTCGAGTACCTTTACTGGCATGGCCGGTGGTCCGCCGCCTTGAGGATCCTGCGCCGCCTTATTGGAGCAAGCGAGAATAATTCCGCTCGCTGCCAAACCCGCGATCAACAAGCCCTTCGCTACGTTGTTCTGAAGTTGGCGTGCCATAAATCAGTAATAGTTATTTCTTGTCCCCACCACTATACGCCGCTGGGAGGATTCGCCAGACCAGCCGGTGGAACGCGATGCTCCCACGCGTAACGCTCCTCCGTGGCTCCTCCGTGTCCTCTGCGGTTTTGCTCTCTCTCACTTCGATCTCCGCGGGTCTTCGCACCGGATCACGGCCTCAGCGTCAGGAACGCCACACCATATCCGTCCAGCGTGATCGTCATCTGTGCCGCCGGGGTCGTCGGCGTCGCCGTGGGACCGTTCGCAACGCTAGTATTCTTGTCGATCACCAGCAAACTCCCGCTGGAGAATGTCCCCAGCGCGGAGACGTCCACCTGCACATTCCGCTGCACGCCCGGACCATTGTTATCTCCCGCCGCATTCACCGCATGATTCGCCACCATGATCACTACGCTGCCATCGCTGTTGACCACCGGTAGTGTTTCCAGTTCGGTATCGTCGCTGGACGTGTACGCCAGCAAGCGCTCGCCCGCCGTCGATGGAAACGTTTGCTCCAACCAGTAGTCCACCCAGTAGCTGAGTTGAAGCGCGCCGGTGTTGTAGTCAACCTCTCCGAACTGCTGGTCGGCGCCGTAGTCCCAGTGATAGAGCGCTTGCACGCCAGCCTTCCCCAGTTGCGAGAAAACATACGGCCGCCACGCCGCAAAGAAAGGACTCGACCCGCGCTGGTCCGTCACAAACGGAGTTCCGTTGCACGCGCTGATGCCCCCGCCCTTGTCGTAGTCGGCGTTCACGTTGTTCTCCGTCACCCACACCGGCACGGCCGTCAATGCTGGATTCGTCTTTAGCTGTGTAGAGATATCTCCCACTTCAGGGACGAAGCCGGGCACCGTCTCGAATATCGTCGTGTCGCTGTCTTTCTGATTGCACGTGGAATAGAAATGAGTTGCCAGCACGTCCACGTGCGCCGTTACTCCGCTCACAAACGCCGGAAGGAATTGATTGGCGAGTCCGGAGTAGTCTCCCAGTTCGGCCGCCGCATATTTCAACGACGGATCCACTGCTTGCATCGCGGGCACTGTCGCGTTGTAAAGTTCGGTGTACTGCGTCGAAGTCAGATTGTTGAAGTTCGGCTCGTTATAAATTCCCCACCAGGCAATGACGTCATTCGGATAAGCCGGGGATACGTGGAACGTCGCGTCACTGGACGTGAACCCTCCGGTGTTGTAGTACCGAACCAGATTCTGCGTGTAAGCGGCAAACGCGCTGTACGTCGGATCAAGAAAGTTATGATTTGCGTCGTACATGAAGGCCGGAGCGACTGCGATCTGAAACTCCGGACTGTGGTCTGCAACGCCCAGCACCGGTTGCGTAATGGCATCGAGAATGCTGAAATCCCAGGTTGACGCCGTAGTCTGCGGCACTCCTTGAGATACGCCCTGCAGTCGGATGTGCTGGGAGTGCAGATTGCCCAAATTTGTAAGCGTGCTCGCCGACGGATTGATTTGGAAAAACTGATAGTCCCACTCCGCCGGCTGGAACGCGGTCGACATCGCAACGCTGAACGGCCCACTCGTGTTTTTGGAAATCACGACCGACTCCGGCGCGGGATTGGTGCCCCCTCCACCGCCCGACCCCATCCCGCCACCGCCGCACCCCAAAGCCAGGACGATCGGGGCGACCACCGCAGCAGTTCTCGAAAATTTCATGACACGCGATTCTACGCCAACAATATCGGTTTTGTTCTGTGTTTCTCCGTGTCCTCCGGTGGTTCAAGCCCTTGCCTGACGCCAACGCAGATCCGACTCCGGAAGGCGCCCTCACCCCACGATCATCTTCCCCAGAATCTCCTTCAGAATCTTCGCCGCCACGGTCGCCGTCAGTCCCGCCACGTCCTGCACCGGGTTGAACTCCACCACGTCGGCTCCCACGATCTCTCCCTCGATCGCATGCAGATGAGCGATCGCCTCCCGCACCGACATCCCTCCCGGCTCGCGATGCGAAATCCCCGGCGCAAACGCCGGATCCAGCACGTCGATATCGAAAGTGATGTACACCGGTCCCACAGCCTTCAACCTCTCGTAAGCCGGCAGCGCCCGCATCTCGATCACTTCCACTCCGAATCTCTCCGCCTGCTCCCGCTGATGCCGGACCATAGTTCGAATTCCCACCTGCACCAACCGCGTCGCCAGCCCCGATTCCATAATCCGCGCGAACGGACATGCATGCGACAGCCGACTTCCCTCGAACTCGTCGTACAAGTCCGGATGCGCGTCGAAATGAATAATCGTCAGCTCCGAATATTTCTTCGCAAACGCTTTCACAATGGGATACGTAATCGAATGATCTCCGCCCAACGAAACCGGCCGCTTGCCCTGCCCCAGCAGCGCGCCCACTCCGGCCTCAATCGCCGCGAACGCGTCGTTTTCCGCAAACGCAAGATCCCCTGCGTCCTCGTACACCCCCGCAACGCCCAAGTCCACGCCCAACTCCGACCAGTTGTTCGACGCATCACACCGCAGCGCCTCCCGGATTTTCGCCGGAGCATCACCCGCCCCGCGCAGGTAGGAAGAGTACGCATCAAAAGGAATTCCAATAAGAGTTGGCACGCCGAGAGTTGTCATGAGTCTCTGGTTCGAATCATAACTGCTGCAACCCCGGGTGCCGCATTTCTCGTGTGCTTTGCGAGAAAGCCTGCCCTGAGCGATGTATGGTCCGCCGCCATTTCCTAGCCGCGAATCCTGCGCGCCGGTCCTCTCATCCTTTATCCTAGGTATCAGCACTCTTACGATCCCGAAATCATGACTCCGAAAACAAAGACTTCCAATGGCAGCCCCCGCCCCGCCGTCGTCGAAAATAACGGCTTCAACCCTGAGCGGGAACGCGTCTTCAGCGCCTACCGCCAGTGGGGATACCTCGAGGGCGACCTCGATCCCCTCGGTTTTCTCCGTCCCCGTGAAACGCCCGAACTGGAAACGGAAGGCGAGTACGCCCGCGAAGCCCGCGCCATTTACTCGAGCACCATCGGCGTCGAGATCAATCACATCTACGCGCCCGACCGCCGTCGCTGGATCTACGAGCAGATGGAATCTCCGTCTCAGGGTTTCGAGGTGACAGAAGAAGTCCAGCAGCGTATCCTCGACCTGCTCATCCGCGCCGACATCTTCGAGCAAGTCATGCAGCAGCGCTATCTCGGTAGCAAGCGCTTCTCGCTCGAAGGCACCACCGCTCTCATTCCCCTTGTCGACGAAGTTCTCGACACCGCCGCTCAGCGTGGTGCGATCGAACTAGTCATGGGGATGAGCCACCGCGGCCGCCTCAACGTCATCGCCCACGTTGCCCAACGCGCGCCCGAAGAAATCTTCGCCGGCTTCGAAGACGTCGACCCGCGCAGCGTTCTCGGCTCCGGCGACGTGAAGTATCACATGGGCGCCACCGGCGAATACACCACGCGCAGCGGCGGCAAGGTTCACATCCATCTCGTCTCGAACCCGAGCCACCTCGAAGCCGTCGACCCCGTCACCGTCGGCCGCACCCGCGCCAAGCAGGACCGCACCGGCGAAGGCGGACGCGAAAAATATCTCCCGCTGCTCGTCCACGGCGATGCCGCCTTTGCCGGACAAGGCATTCTCGCCGAGACCATGAACTACGCCGACCTCCCCGGCTACACCGTCGGCGGCACCATCCACGTCGTGGTCAACAATCTTCTCGGCTTCACCACCAGCTATCTCGAAGAACATTCCACGCGCTTCGCCGCCTGCATCGCGCGCCGTCAGTCGATCCCCATTTTCCACGTCAACGGAGAAGACGTTGACGCCGTCGTGCGCGTCGCTCGCATCGCCACCGAGTACCGTTACAAGTTCGGCACCGACGTGGTCATCGACGTCATCGGCTATCGCCGCCACGGTCACAGCGAAGTCGACGACCCCACTATCACGCAGCCTCTTCTTTATAAGAAGATCAAAGAGCATCCGCCGCTGTGGGAAATTTACGCCGACGACATCGGCGCCACTGACGCGCAAGCCCGCGCCGCCGCCATCCGCGCCGAGTTCGAAGCCGCGCAGGAAAAAGCTAGCAGCATCAAGCACAAGCCCCTGATGCGCGACCTGCCGCAGTACTGGAACAGCTACTACGGTGGTCTCTACAGGTCCGAATTCGAAGTCGAAACCGGACTCTCGCCGGAAGAACTATCGGAACTCACAACTCGACTCACCAGCTATCCCGACGGCTTCAACATTCATCCGAAAGTAAAGAAATTGCTCGAGCAGCGCGCCGAGATGGGCACCGGCAAACGCCCCGTCGACTACGGCATGGCCGAAGCCTTAGCCTTCGCCAGTCTGGTCAAAACGGGGACGCACGTCCGCCTCAGCGGACAAGACTCTCGTCGCGGCACTTTCAACCAGCGTCATTCTGTTCTCACCGACATCGAAAACGAAAACGAATTCGTCCCGCTCGAAAACATCGCGCCCGATCAGGCTCGCTGCGAAATCTATAACTCTACGCTCTCCGAAGCCGGAGTCCTCGGCTTCGAATACGGATACAGCCGCGACTATCCCGAATCACTCGTCCTCTGGGAAGCCCAGTTCGGCGACTTCGTCAACGTCGCGCAAGCCATCATCGACCAGTTCATCAGCGCCGGGGAAGCCAAGTGGAACCTGCTCTCCGGCGTCGTCATGCTCCTGCCCCATGGCTACGAAGGCCAGGGCCCGGAACATTCCAGCGCCCGTATCGAGCGCTTCATCCAACTCGCTGCCAAGCACAACATTCAGATCGCACAACCGAGCAACGCCGCGCAGTATTTCCATCTCCTGCGCCGCCAGGCCTTGCGCCACTGGCGCAAGCCCTTGATCGTCTTCACCCCCAAGAGCATGCTGCGCCATCCCGACGCCAGCTCGCCCATCCAGCATTTTCAGAAAGACGATTTCCAGAGAAACGATTTCACCCACAAGAATTTCCTGAACGTCATCCCCGACACTACAGTCGGAGAAGCCGACCGCATCCTGATCTGCACCGGAAAAATCGGTCACGAACTCCAAGCCGAACGCAAGAAGAGAAAAGACACCAGCACCGCAATCGTCTTCCTGGAACAGCTCTACCCCTTCCCCGAGCAGGAAGTCGTCGCCGAATTCGACCGCCACGGCAAAAATGCCGACGTAGTCTGGGTCCAGGAAGAGCCCGCCAACATGGGCGCCATGTTCAACATGCTCCCGCGCCTGAAACGAATCTCCGGCGACCGCCCCGTGCTCACAGTAAAGCGTTCTTCCGGCGCCAGCCCCGCCACCGGCAGCGCCAAAGCCCACGAAGTAGAACAAAAAACGCTGCTGACGCTAGCCTTCACCACGAAGTAGGAATGTTCATGTGGGGACAGCCGCCTTCGGCTGTCCCGCTGAGCGAAGCTCGGCGAGGTTGTGTGGAGCGGGCACTCCTGCCCGCTTGCCTTTGGATAGAATGGTGCCGCGGAATGAACGCACAACCCGGGAGGCACCTCCATGCGCCGAGCCTTTATCCTCATCCTATCTGTGGCTCTGCTCTTCACAGTCCTTCCACGACCAGTGCTCGCGCAAGATTTGCTCCCTCGTCCCAGGCTCATTTCGGTAACAGGCACCGCCGAGGTCAACGTCGCTCCTGACGAAGCAGTGCTGAGCCTCGGGGTCGAATCACGGGACAAAGATCTGAGTGTCGCCAAGGCTCAGCACGATCGCCGCGTAAAGAAGTTATTGGCCGAGGCGCACAGCGCCGGCGTTGAGGAAAAGAACATTCAGACAAGCAACCTCCAGATGCGGCCCGAGTATTCTGAAGAAAAGGTGCCGAGGTTCCTGGCCTACGAAGTTTCGCAGACGATCCAGGTGACTCTCTAGGATTTGTCGAAGTACGAAAATCTGATCACGAAGTTGCTCGAATCAGGCGTAAATCGCGTCGACAGTGTCGAGTTCCTTGTCGCCGAGCCCAGAAAATACAAAGACGACGCGAGGGCCAAGGCCATCAAAGCCGCCCGAGAGAAAGCTACCGCAATGGCAGCAGAGCTGGGTCAGACAATCGGCAAGCCGTGGGACATTTCCGAAGACACCTTCAACGGCGTGTTTGCACAGACGAACAGCTTTGTACAGGCGAGCAGCTCCTCCTACGACAGAGGCCTGCCAGCGGCGGAATCCACAGTCGCTCCGGGCCAAGTCTCAATCCGCGCATCGGTTAGAGTCAGCTTCCAATTGGAATAGGGCCAGTCTGCGAGGAAGACGTCCGGGTGCCCCATGTCTCGCGTTCTTTGCGAGACGTGGGGGGTGTCTGCCGGGTGTTAATCTAACTTTCCGACGCCACCATGCCTTGCCGCCCCCAGCCTCTCCGCATCGCCATCGACACGGGAGGCACCTTCACCGACTGCGTCTGGATCGATCCCACGACCAAACGCCTCCGCATGTTGAAAGTCTTCTCGACCCCGTACGATCCTTCCCGAGCCATCGTCGACGCACTCGAAAAAATTGCCCCGGCCAAAGACGTCATCCTCCTCCACGGCACCACCGTCGGCACCAACACGCTCCTCGAGCGCAAAGGCGCCCGCACCGCGCTCGTCACCACCGCAGGTTTCGAAGACGCCATCGAAATCGGACGCCAGGCCCGCCCCAAGCTCTACGATTTCTTCTTCGACCGCATCGAGCTGCTCGTCCCGAAGGATCTCCGTTTCGGCATCAACGAACGCACCGCCAGTGACGGCGAAATCCTGACCGCGCCGACTCTGGACGACCTCCAGTCACTGACCGTGCAACTCGCAGCCGCCAAGCCGCAAGCGATCGCCATCTCGCTGCTGTTCTCATTTGCGAATCCAAAGAATGAACTGTCCGTGGCCACGGCGCTAAAGCCGCTAGCCGTGCCGCTCTCCATTTCCCACCAAATCCTCCCCGAATTCCGCGAATACGAACGCACCTCCACGGTGGTGATCAATGCCTACCTGCAGCCCGTAATGCAGCGTTACCTGGAGAACCTGGAATCCCGCGCCGGAGGAGAATTCATTCGTAGAGACGTTGCTTGCAACGTCTCTCTGTCTACGAGCAAGACTGACTCCGCCACCGAGAAAGTAGGCGCCGCCGCAAAAACCGTTCACGACGTGGAAGAGCGCCGCTTCAGCGCCGCGAAAAGTGCCAACAAGAATGCCGGGGCTTTAGCCCCCGTGCCCCGCATCTTCGTCATGCAATCCAGCGGAGGCATCACCGCGCTCTCCACCGCCGCCCGCGAGCCCGTCCGCACCGTGCTCTCCGGCCCCGCCGGAGGCGTAGTCGGCGCCGCCGCCACCGCTCGCGCCAGCGGCTTCGACCGCATCATCGCCTTCGATATGGGAGGCACTTCCACCGACGTCTCATTGGTCGAAGGCGAAATCACTACCGCCACCGATGCGCACGTCGCCGGTCTCCCCGTCAGCGTTCCCATGCTCGACATCCACACCGTCGGCGCCGGTGGAGGCTCGCTCGCCCGCTTCGACGCCGCCGGCGTTCTTCGTGTCGGCCCCGAATCCGCAGGTGCCGATCCCGGCCCCATCTGCTACGGACGCGGCCTGCAGCCCACCGTCACCGACGCGAATCTTCTCCTCGGCCGCCTGCAGCCCACGCGCTTTCTAGGCGGAGATTTCACTCTCGATCTCGACCGCACCCGCCGCCTCACCCAAGAATGGCTGAAGAAACAAAGCGCAAATCTGGCTCTGGAAAAATTCGCCGCCGGAGTCATCCGCGTCGTGAACTCCACCATGGAAAAAGCGATCCGCGTCGTCTCCATCGAGCGCGGCCGCGACCCGCGCCACTTCGCGCTCGTAGCCTTCGGCGGCGCCGGAGGCCTGCACGCCTGTGCCCTCGCCGAAGCCCTCAGCATCCCGCACGTAATCGTCCCCGCATTCCCCGGCGCGCTCTCCGCTCTGGGCATTCTCGCCAGCGACGTCGTCAAAGACTACTCCCGCACCGTCCTCTGGCGCGTCTCGGGCAAAGTTCCAACTGAACAGTTGCGCCGCGAATTCACTACGCTGGAAAAAACCGCCACCAAAGACTTCCGCCGCGAAGCCTGGCAAGGAAGCCCGCGCTACCACGGCAGCGTCGACCTCCGTTACCGCGGCCAGGGATACGAACTCAATATCCTACTGACAAAGAATCTGCTGCGCGACTTCGAGCAAGAACACCGCCGCCGCTACGGCTACACCCATCCAAATCGCGAAGTCGAACTAGTCACGCTCCGTCTCCGCGCGACGCTAAAGTGCACCCACGTCCATGGAGGGGCGGACGCCCCCGTCCGCCCCCGAGCGAAGCGAGGTGGGATTTCCTCTCCCAAAGTCCCAGTCCTATTCGACAGCAGGAAACTCGAAACGAAGATCTACTCACGAGACGACCTCCGCCCCGGCCAAAAATATTCCGGCCCCGCCATCATCACCGAATACAGCGCCACCACAGTCATCCCACCCGGCAAGAAGTTCCGCGTCGACAAGGCCAATAACATCATTGTCTCTATCTGACTGCAGGTCCCCATGCAAGAGTTCCTTCGTGGACCTTCGTGTCCTTAGTGGCTAAAGCCTTTCTCTCGCCCCACCTGATTGTTACAATCCGATGAAATTCAGCCCCGAACTCCCCGCTGGCAACTGACAACTGGCAACCGGCAACTGCTTTCCAGTTACAATAATCCTGTGAAACCAAGCCTATTCGTCGTCGAAGACGATCCCGACATTTCCCGCCTCGTCCGTCACCATCTCGAAAACGAAGGTTTCACTGTGCGCGTCTATCCCACGGGAACCAACGTTCTTGCCGACGCCGAACGCCAGCGCCCAGCGCTCTTCATCCTCGACATCATGGTCCCCGGCAAAGACGGTCTGGAAATCTGCCGCACCATCCGCCAGACGCCCGGCCTCTCCGCCGTCCCGGTAATTTTCCTGACTGCGAAGAGCAGCGAGGCCGATCGTGTCCTCGGGCTCGAACTCGGCGCCGACGACTACATCGCCAAGCCCTTCAGCCCGCGTGAACTCGTGGCCCGCGTGAAAGCCGTGCTGCGCCGCTTCGAGCGCCCGCTTCCGCCCAGCCCCATGAAAGTCGGCGACATCGAAATCGATCCCTCGGCCATGACCCTTACCGTACGCGGGACCGTCGTCGCCACCACCGCCACCGAGTTCCGTCTGCTCGATTACTTCGCGCGCCACAAGGGACGCGTCTTCACCCGCGACCATCTTCTCGACTCCGTTTGGCGCGACACAGCCTACGTGACGCCGCGCTCGGTCGATGTCTACGTCCGCCGCATCCGGGAAAAGATCGAGCCCGACCCCGAGAACCCGCGCTATCTGAAAACCGTCCGCGGCGCCGGCTACCGCTTCGAAGTCCCAAAATGACAGGATGCGAAAGCAGATCCACCACCAGGAACACGACGGCACACAAAGGAAGTCTTCGACGGTTTCTCCTTCGTGTACCTTCGTGCCCTTTGTGGTTCGCGAATTTGCCTACGGCCGGTACCACTAACGCGCCAAAGAGGAGAACTTGAAGAACCGGATTTTCTTCAAACTGCTGGCCGTTTTCCTGATCGTGATCGCCGCCACCGCCGCCATTCTGGACGTCATGCTGGGCAGTGCCTGGGAAGCCTCACTGCGCACCGACATCGAGCGCAACCTTACCCAGAAGACGCTCCTCTTCGCGCACCGCGTCGAAACCGACCGCACGCACTCTCTCGCCGAAATCGCCGCGCAGGAAGGCCAGGCCGCCGGCGCCCGCGCCACCGTCATCGACGCCTCCGGCAAAGTGCTGGCTGATTCCGAATCCAATCCCGCCACCATGGAGAACCACGCCACGCGACAAGAATTCGCCGCCGCCCTCGCCGGCAGGACTGGCGAGAACGAGCGCCGCAGCGCCACCCTCGGCATCCCGTTTCTCTACGTCGCCGCTCCGGTCTCCGGAGGCGCCGTCCGCCTCGCCTATCCCCTTTCTGACGTCGAAGCGGTTCAGGCCCAGGTTCACCGCCGCCTGCTCTGGGGATCGGCCGTTGCGCTGCTCATCGCGTTGCTCATCGCGGCCTCCGCTTCGGTCTGGACTTCCCGTCGCCTCGAACGCATCGTGGATGTCGCCGCCCGCATCGAGCAGGGTGACCTCCGCGCTCGCGTCGACGATCGTCCACTCGATGAAATTGGCCGCGTCGCCGCCGCCATCGACAAAACCGCCGGCCAGGTTGAACGCAGCTTTGCTGCCGTGCGTTCCAGCCAGCGCCAACTCGAGACTCTGCTCAACAGCATGCAGGACGCCGTTATTGCCGTTAGTTCCGATGGTCTTGTGCAGTGGGCCAATCAGCCAATGGATCGCCTGGTCCGTCAGCACACGCGCTTGAACGCGCCTGTCGTCGAGACCATTCGCGATCCCGATTTCCTCGCCGCGGTCAAGGCTGCGACGACCGCGAAACAGGTCAAGACGGCCCGCGCTACTTCCATCGTCCAAGGTCGCGCCTTCGACGTCACCGCCGCGCCTCTGCCCGACGGAGGCGTTGTCGCGGTGCTGCGTGACCTTACCGAGACCGAGCGCGTCGAAAAGACCCGCCGCGATTTTATTGCCAACGTCTCGCACGAGCTTCGCACTCCCCTGACTTCGATTCAGGGATACGCCGAGACTCTGCTCGACAGCAGTTCCGACAACTCCACGCCCAGCCGGGAGTTTCTGGAGATTATCCGCAAGAATGCCGCTCGCATGGCGCGCCTCACCGAAGACCTGCTGACTCTGGCCCGCGTGGAATCCGGCGAGACCCGTTTCGAGACCGAACCCGTCCCGCCCATCGAACTGCTACACGATGCCGAAGAAAGTTTTCGTGAGATCGCCCGCAGCCAGGAGGTCGAACTGCAGATTGTGGGCCTGGAAGCCTCGGCAGGTAGCGGCGCAGTCGAGTCCCTGCCGCTAGTGCTGGCTGATCGCGAAGCCATCCACCAGGTCTTTTCGAACCTGATCGACAACGCCATGAAATACGGCCGTTCCGGCGGACGCATCTTGCTCGGCGCCAGGCCCGCCCCGCGCGGCATCGAATTCGGGGTGGAATTTTACGTTCAGGATTTCGGCGCTGGCATTTCCTCCGAGCACCTGCCACGCCTCTTCGAACGCTTCTATCGCGTCGACAAAGCCCGCTCCCGTGAATCCGGCGGCACCGGCCTGGGCCTGGCCATCGCCAAACACATCATGCTCGCCCACGGCGGCTCCATCCGCGCCGAAAGCGAACTAGGCCACGGCAGCACTTTCCTCTTCACTCTCCCCACTGCCTGAACTCCCTCTGCTTATGTGGGGACGGCCGCCTCGGCCGTCCAGCCTGAGCCTGCCCCTGAGCGAGCATGAGCCTTTAGTCCACCGTAGCCGACATAAATAGTGGGGATTTTCGACCGCGCGAAGCCGAAGGCCCGGGGACACCGACTCTCAGATTCCCCTCGCATTTGTTCTGTCTTGCCCGACAACACTCGTGTGCGTCGTCGCAGTTGCTTTGCACGCCACGAAAAGTTACGCAAAATTCACAGCTTATTAACCACGCCGTCCACAGAAGAATCTATTCTTAGCCGTTGGCCATCCAATCCCATGAAGGGCAGAACCACGGCGAGCCCCGCAGATCCCACCGTCGCCCACGTTCTCGTCCAGCGGACAAATCTATGAGCACCGCGATCAAGAGCCCCGCCCCCGAACCAGCTCACCAGTACATTGTTCGCCGCACCGTGGAAGCCTGTCGCATGGCCAAGGAGGCCGCCGGTGCCGCTGCCGAAGGCATCGCGACGGGATCGAGCGCCCTGCTCAATTCGCTCCGCCAGCGCGAGCGCGAACTCGACACGCTCGACATGGAAATCGACAGCGGCGTCACCACCGCCATCACGGAAGTCGGTCCCGCCGAGGCCCGCGAGCTCCTCGCCTGTATGAAGTTCATGATCGGCCTCGAGCGTATCGGCGACCTGTTGCTCAGCTTCGCCAACAGCGCCCAGGCCGCAGGCGGACGCATCGATTCCGAAGACACCCGCGACCTCACCCACATGGCGACCATCCTCGAAAAGATGCTGACCGATTGTGGCTCCGCATTCTCCGATCGCGAAATCAGCAAGGCCATCGACGTCCTCCGCGCCGACGCCGAGATGGACCGCCTCCGCAATCTCGTCTTCCTCCGCCACATCGAGAATCCCGAAAACCTCGTTCGCCAGGCCAGCCTGCAGGTCATCTTCATGACCCAGTCGCTCGAACGCGCCGGCGATCACGCCAAGAACCTCGCCGAAGAAGTCTGCCACTTCGTCAGCGGACACACCGTCCGCCACGTCCTCATGGCCTACGACAAGCCCGTCGAACAAATGTTCATCGACTACCTCCGCCGCCGCGACCACAACCGCTAGAAAAATGGAGGGGCGGACGCCACGTCCGCCCGGCTTCGGAGAAGCCCCCGCATTGGCAATTACCAGCCGGGGCCCATCCTAACGTCGCGCCTTTTGCGACGTTAGAGTGGGGACTTTGACTTCCCTGGATCAGTCACAACTACCCCTTCTTCTCCTCGCTCTCCCCCTTCTCCGCCATCGCCCCCTTAAACCCGCGAATGCCGTCTCCCCATCCCTTCCCCAGCTCCGGCAGTTTCTTCGGACCAAACACCAGCAGCGCAATCCCAAAAATCACCAACAAATGCATGGGCTGCAACAATCCCTCAATCATAAAACCCTCCATTTTTGCGATACGTACATGGGTGCCCCATATCTCGCGTCGTTTGCGAGACGTGGGGCTTTTTCGACCGCCAATCAGCAACCCTTGAACGAAAAGAAATCGCCCAGCGGGTTCGGCAGTGTCGGAGTAAACGGTTCGAACGCATACGTCTTCGAAGTGTCAAACCCGGCGGCCTTGGCGGCATTGATGTCCACGAACGGCAACAGCGCCGAGATAGCCTGTCCGATCCGGTTCCAGCACTGCGTCCGTTCATATCCATTGTTGTTCGGAGGATCCACGCTCTCCGCCACGCCCTGCAGACCGGTGATCGTCTCAATCGGGCCGCCATCGGTCGTCGACACTCCGGGAGCCACCACGCGCGCCAGCGTCCGGTGATCGCTCTCGATCCCCATAATCCGCGCCGCCGTCACCCGCAGTTCCGGCGTGCTGAAGTTGCGCACGCCTACCAGGTATGCCGCAATGAACGCATCCTCCAGCGCCACCAGCGTGTTCAGCGTGGTCTGTGCATCGGCGAACATGTTCATGGGATAGAAGAAAGAGGAGTACGGCGTCGCCCGCATCGTGACTTCCTGTTCCAACAGGTAGTGCGACATCTCCTCCTGCCGCGCTCCCATCAGGTAGCCCTGATCGTCGGACGCAAGCCGCGTGAAGAACGGCGCAACATTGATGATGTTCGTGTACGTAGTGACCGCCAGCGCTTCCGCAATCTCAGCTCCAACCAGGATCGCATGATCCTTGGAAGTGAACCCGTTGCCAGGCTTGTCATTTTCGCCAAGGTCAATTCTCGGCTTCGTCACGGCCGATGCCAGCGCAGTCAGTCCTCCGGCCGCCACCAATCCCGTAGCTCCTACCACTGCGGCCCGCTTGAAGAACGATCGCCGGGAATACGGAGACGCATCGTCTCCAGTCAAGCTGGCAATCAGGTTTGTGGATTCCGTTTTCTTCTCTATGTTCATCATCCATCTCCTGGGCAGAATTCAGGCGTTGGCGTCCATGAGCAGCAGGGGTCGACAACAGATCACTTCGTCCAACCAGCCTGTGTCATGAGTACGCGCTCTTCACCAATCTGGATTGGTCCTCGCGAATGTTTTTCGGATACCAGGCCAACCCTCCGGATCAGGTGATGTGTGCGGTCGAGAGAAGAGAGGGAGTGCGCTGCCAGGGGGTGCCCCCATTTCTCGCGTCTGTTGCGAGAGGTGGGGGCGGGCTGGCCCGGACGAGGGTGCCCCGTTCAACTTTGCTTGAGCGGGGGTTTTGAATCACGAGACCGAAGTCAAAATCCCCCGGAGTCTTGTTCCCGGGTTAAGATACCAATGCATCCAGCTCTAAGGAGGACGCAATGTCCAGAACCATCAACTTTGGAGCGCCGTGTTTCGCCGTGCTGTTTTTACTTGTCTGTTCCCTGGCCGCACGGGCACAGGAAAGTGGAACGCAGCCATCAAGCCCGCAAGCTCAGGGTGGGATACATCACAGTAAACGCGGAGGTCGTCTGGAGTGGCTGAGCGAAGAGCTGAATCTAACCGATGACCAGAAGGCCAAGGTCAAACCGATTCTCGAAGACGAGGCAATACAGACGAGAGCGGCGCTGGAAGATACCTCCCTGAGTCAACAAAAGAAGAACGCCAAGATGGACCAGATTCACGACACCGCGAATTCTAAGATTCACGCCATCCTGACGTCTGACCAGCAGAAGAAATTCGCGAAACTCAATGAACAGCAGAAGGCACATCGAGAAGAAGCCAAGCTGGACGAATCCAAGCAACCGCAGAACGGCTCGAAGGGCGCGAACAATGGCAGCATTGCAGTAAGAGTCAAACAGATCATCGTTGAGCAGCTTGGAGTGGATGAAGCGGAAGTGACTCCAAACGCGAGTTTCAAAGAAGACTTTGGCGCAGACGACTTGGATGACGTTGAGCTAGTCATGGCATTTGAAGAAGCGTTCGGCATAGAAATCTCAGATGAAGACTTCGAGAAGTTCTTCATTACCGTCAAGGGAGCGACGGATTATATAAGTTCGCACGTAAAAACGCCGCCTGCATCGACTCACCCTTAAATACTACTGTGTTATAAACCGGCAGGATTTCGGAACGTGTAGGGACGGACGCATTCGTCCGTCCCGCGAGCGCAGCGAGCGCGCTGCGGCGAGCCCTACTGCACCAGGCCTCCGTACAAATCCCGCTGCTCTTTGCTTGGTTGTGGCAGGGGCTTCAACTCATAGGTTGCATGCGGATTGGCCGCGGTCTTGATGGTGAGCTGGCGAACAGTTCCATGGCGGACGAGTGTGAGCACCACCGAGTCGCCGACGTGGCGTTGCGCCAATTGCTTGTCCAGACTCATCGAGCTAAGGGTGATGTTGTCCATGGCGAGCAGTACGTCGCCGCGATCCACGCCGCCCAAATCTCCGGGGCTATCCGGAATCACGTTGGTGACGCGATACCCGTTTTCCTGGCCGGCGCGGTCCAGCGCCACGCCGATCCACGGAACCTGCGATTCCGTTTTGATCACTTGAATTCCGGCGTAGGAAAATTCGGTCTCATAGGGAAGAGGTTCTTTCCCGGTGACATAGCGACGGAAGAAATCGCTCATGTCCACTCCAGCAACCTCCGACGCAGCCTTCACCGCATCCTTGGGCTCGAACCCTGGCTTCGGCAAGGCATACCGCGAATACATCAGGCGCAACCAGTCTTGCAGTGACTTACGGTTACCCGTGGCGTGACGGATCTCCAAATCCAGCAGGATTCCGAGAACCTGCCCGCCATCGTAATAAGAATAGTTCGTGTTGCTCAGATTGTCGGTGAATCCCGCACCGGTACCCGGACTGCCGCCACCCGAAAAGCCAAGCCAGGTATCCCAACTGGTATCCGCGATACTGCGTTCCCTTCTTCCCGGTTCGCTCTCCAGCACGGTGATGACGCGAGCGGTATGGTCCAAGAATGTCTGCGCTTTCCAAAATCCCGAGCGCAACAGCGCCAGCGATGTGAAGTAATTGGTCAGCCCTTCGGAGATCCACAGCGAGGGGGTGTGTACCTGGCGCGAGTAGTCGAATGGGCCGAGTTCGCGAGGGCGAAGCCGTTTCACATTCCACGCGTGAAAAAATTCGTGCACGATCAAGTCCATCTTGTACTCGTAGAAATTGCTGAGGGCATCGTGGTCAGTGGCGCTGTGGTCGCCCCAATCCTGTCCGATGGTGATCATCGTGGAATTCAGGTGTTCGACGCCCGCGCCGAAACCCGGCGTGATGTGAATCAGAAAATAGTAGTCGGCGAAAGGAGCAGGCGTGGGGCTGCCGCAGGTGAGTACTGCGGGAGCAAGCGTGGGCACGACCCCGTTCTCGATCACTTCCTTCAGCAGGTCGGCGAACTGCGAAAAATCCTGCTTACTCATCATGTCGTGTACGACAAAGTGGTAGCGAGTTCCAAGCACGGTGAAGTCTTTTTCAGCAAAGTCGGCGATTTCAATCGGACAGTCCGCAAACCAGTCGTAATTTTCGGCGGAGTACGTGTCATCGGAGACGTGGGTCAGGCCGGTCGCCACACGCCACTCGGACGGCAGCTCGGAACGATCAATCCTCAAATTCGCGGGACGATCTTTCCCATCAACCACGTACATCCACGTGGCTGCCCCGGTAAGCGCCACGTGACGCTCGTCCAGTTGCGCGCCGCGGAACGGCATGCGATTCGCGAAAAGCTTGTAGTGAAAGGAAACGCTCTTCGCTCCCCGCGCAGGAAGTTCTGGTCTGGGCCAGGGAGTTGCGTGAGGCCATCCACGATGTTTTTTGGGCGATCATGAACAAGCGCGCCGTGCCAGCCGCTGCGCTCGCCCGGCTCAATGCCGATGCGCAGAGCGCGGCGGGACATATGCGGCTTGTCCTGGAGAAAGGGCGATTCGACTGGAGATTCGACGACCGCGGTGACTTCGACAGCGTGCTGTGGCCTATCGCTCGTTCGGCTGCTGATCTGCTTGCGTCGGACCAGTTGCCCTTTGTTCGGGCGTGCTCCTCAAAAACCTGCGAGTGGTTTTTTCTGGATACCAGCAAGAATCATCACCGGCGCTGGTGCGACATGACGCGGTGCGGGAACCGGGCGAAGGTGCAGCGGTTTTACAATCGGCAGAAGAAGGCAAGCTCCTAGTTTTGGAACCCGCGCTACAATTGACGACACACGTTGACAGACGTACAAGGTTCTCGGCCGGGCCCGTCGAGGAGCATGTGATTCTTCCGGATGCCTCGGTTGCGCATGCGAATTTATATCGATGAAGCCGGACTCTTTGTACCCCCGAACCCGCCACACTCGCTGTTCTCGCTCGTCCTCGCATTGATGATTCCAAGCGGAATCGAGAAGGATCTGTTCTATGAGTTCTTGCGCCTCAGAGATACTTGGCCTAACCAGGACGTCGAGATTAAGGGCAGCAGTTTGGACGAATCGCAGGCTGCCCGAGTCATAAGTCTCCTGCTGAGATATGACACGCTCGTCCAGTTCATTGCGCTGGATGCGAATGCGCACCCTGATCCTGTGGTTGAAGATTTTAAGAACCGACAGGCGGACGGCGTGACGGCGAATATTACCCGCGAACACCATCCCGGGCCTATTCCGCATTTGCACCAACTCGGCGAAGCCGTTCGCGCGATGCCGAATCAGTTATTTCTCCAATCCTTTGCCACGTGGGAACTAGTCATCAGAACGATTCGGAAAGGAACGCTTTACTTCGTCCAGCGTCAGCCTCAGGAGTTAGGCGACATCGGATGGGTTATAGATCGAAAGGACCGAACGATCACCGCGATGGAAGAAACGTGGAGCACTCTGATCCTTCCACTAAGTGAAAGTGCGTTTGCCAGAGAGCCCCTGACTTGCATCGCTGAAGAGGATTACTCACATTTCGATGCTCGATATGGCTTCACGGAAACGACGGCGGACCCCGAGATGCTACGCCACAGCCGGTGGTTGAGTTCAGTTTACGGAAGGCCCCCGAAGACGAGGGACTGGGTTGGCATCGACGCGAAACGGCTTCTGACCGAACAGCGCACGTTTCAAGACTCCCGCGATTCGCTTGGTCTTCAACTCAGTGACATGCTGGCCGCTATTCTCCGGCGCGCTCTCAATGATCGGCTCCAGTTACCCGGTTGGAAGGATTTCGGAGGTTTGCTTGTTCGCCATCGGCAACCGGGAACCGGATTCATCCAGTTGGGACCCGGAGGTGATATCCCCATGCTCGGCCACGCTAGGGATGTCTGCAAAGTCCTCGACGCTAGCGCGAAGGGCATGATCGCGGAGCGAAATCGGAACGTAAGAACACCCCCCACCTAAACGAGAAGAAGCCAGACCCCATGGACGCCCGGCACCCGCGGGAACGTTGTTCGGGCGTTTATCGTTAGCTGCTCTAATTCGCGTCATTACACCACCCACGAACGGCTATTTGTGAGGATAGCCGGTCCGTCCCCTGGGAGTCTCTGTCATAACTTTTCTTCCGCCCCCTTGCGGGGCTTGTGTTGTTCTACTCTGTCTACCCACGCCTTGCGGCGCGGGCTGCATTCTTTCGCCGCTTCGCGGCTTGGAGCGCTTGTTATCTTCCACTTTTTCAGATGCGATCTGGTTATGGTTTAGCTCTCTTGGGCATGAGATTCGCGGGCCGGAGGCGGTTGTGGTACAAACTCCTTTCGACGGCGGTGGTCGTGCACGCTTGCAGGGGGTTCTTCGCTTCGCTCAGAATGACAGACCTTAGGGAGATTAAAAGTCCAGGAGGCCCCGTGATTATTCGCATTCTTGTTGCCCTCCTGCTGGTGGGTTCGGCCCTGGCGCAGAACGTGGTTCATTACACAACCACTACTGCAAACGTGAAGTATCTTTTCGCGACGGTGGAGCCGGTCTTGCGTTTGAAGTCGGGGGACATTCTGGATACCAACACACTCGATTGCTTCGGCAACGGGCTGAAGAAGCCGGGGGATACGCTCAGCATGGCGACCGGGGACAATCCGCTGGCGGGGCCGTTCTATGTGGAAGGGGCGGAGCCGGGCGACACGCTGGCGGTGAAGATTCTCGATTTGCAGGTGGATGGCGACACGGGCGTGGGCGCGTTCGCTCCGGGATTTGGCGCAATCAATGAGACGAACTACACGCCGATGCTGCATGCGCCGCTGCCGGAGCGGGTGTGGTTTTATCCTATCGATCATAGGGACAACACGGCCACGTTCAAGGCGCTCGATTCGGATTTCTCGGTGAAGATACCGGTGCATCCGTTCTTTGGATGCATTGGCGTGGCTCCGGCGAACGGCGAGGGGCGCACGTCGGTGGTGCCAGCGGAGTTCGGGGGCAACATGGATTCGCCCGAAGCCAGCGTCGGCAACACTGTGTATTTTCCAGTAAACGTCAAGGGAGGGCTGCTCTATCTGGGCGATGGGCACGCGGCCATGGGCGATGGCGAGATTGCGGGGACGGCCATCGAGGTGCCTCTCAAGGCGAGAGTGCAGATCAGCGTGATTAAGGGACGCACGATCAGCTGGCCGCAGTTTGAGAACGACGACGCCATCATGACCGTCGGCGCGTATCGTCCGGTAGACGACGCGGTGCGCATCGCATTTACCGAACTGGTGCACTGGATTCACAAGGACTACGGCTTGTCGGAACTGGACGCGTATGAGCTGCTGTCGAAGGTGGCGAAGATTCATCTGAACGAGATGGTGGATCCCAATTACGTGGTGGCGTCGGTGGAGAAGAAGTACTTGCCGGGGAAGAAGAAATAGGCGAGTCAGGGCCTCGAAAAGAAGATCAAACATCCCCACCCTGGTCTCGCCAAAGGGCGGCGAGACTAGGATGGGCCACCAGCCGCATGCGGTCGCCTGTCCGCAGGCTCCGCGCAATCGGCGGACTGGAAGCGTTCGTGCTCGCATGAACTGCTGGTCAACGTAACTTCAGCGTGATTACCAGAGAGAGATGACTTTATTTCTAAGTTTTAGTTTACTGAATCCGGAACTTCCAGCAGACCTAGGAGCGCGCGAAAGAAATCATGACTCACATCGCTTCGGTGCTCCAAGTAAGGTGATGGGTTCCTCGGCCAATTTAGAGTGAATGGGTTCGACTGTGGGTGCCTGCTGTTGTGTAGCGAGTCTTCCGAACTGCAACCATCTGTACGTCCAAAACCGCGCTCGTGTCCTGACAGTCTTTTGAGTCTGCGTATTAGAAGAAGCACCGTCCAATCAAGGGGGATCATGACTTCGTCTACGTTTCGTCATTTCATTTCTGGCCCACCATTCGTTCGCACCTTATCGCGCCGTATCTGCCGGGAGGCGATCGAGCAGTCACCGCGCCTTGCTGCATTGTTCCTCGTCTGTTTGACGATGGTGGCGATGGTGACTCACGCGCAAGCGCAGACCGCGTCGCCGTGTCTGTATGCGCTGGATCCGAGCGCACAGAATTCATTCGAAGTTTCAGGAAGTACATCCATTACCACGTCGTGTAGCGCGGTGGTTGAATCCAATAACACGCAAGCTTTCACGATGAACGGCAGCGAAATCCTCTACCTGACGAACAGCGCACAGGTAGGAGTGGTGGGCGGCTGGAATCTAAGCGGTAGTACCAAGCTTGTGAACCAAGCGACCGGCGCAACCGTTTCGCCGGTGCATGTTACCAGCCCCGGAGACCCGCTTGCGTCTCTATCCCCGCCAACCCAGGGGGGGACGATTATCAGCCAAGGCCATATCACTTACAACAATAACCACCCGCCGGCCAATAACACGGTTCCGCCTGGTGTGTATTGCGGCGGCCTTAGAGTCGGCAACACCAGCGGGATCACGTTCACCATGGCGCCGGGTCTCTATGTCATCGCCGGGGGCGGTCTGACGCTCGACTCACAATCGGTTGTCACCGGCACGGGCGTGACCGTCTATAACACATCCAGCACAGGCTGGGGATGTACTGCGAGCGCCAGCTATACCCCGGTCATCATCAGCGGACAGGCGAATGTGACACTGTCGGCGCCGACCACCGGCGCGTTCGCCGGCGTTTTGATGTTTGGTGATCGCGCGGGATGTTCGACCGCGGGCAGCTGCCAGGATCAAGTCAATGGCCAGTCCACTACGGTACTGAACGGAGCGTTGTACTTCAAAAGCGACACGTTCATGTACACCGGAACCGGTCCCAATAGCGGTTGCATGATGGCCGTTGCCGACATGATCAATATCAACGGCAACTCCGGGTTTACCATCACGGGTTGCGGCGGCGCGATCGGAGGGGTGACGGTGAGCGTGACGCCGGCCACCGCGACACTGTATCCGGCACAAAAACAGCAGTTCACGGCGACCGTGACCAACGCCAGCAACACGGCGGTGACCTGGTCGGTCAGCGGTGCGGGAACGATCAGTTCCTCTGGGCTGTATACCGCACCATCGAGCGTCACAACGCAGCAAACGGTTACGATTACGGCGACCAGCCAGGCGGATTCAACCAAGTCGGCTTCGGCCACCATTACGCTGATGCCGCCGGTATCGGTGAGCGTGACGCCGGCCACCGCGACACTGTATCCGGCACAGACGCAGCAGTTCA